>OGQO01000339.1_pt1 | contig 51083 bp, 43 predicted proteins | sample 1553241 | NCBI WGS metagenome assembly OGQO01 (sample SAMEA2579933, study PRJEB22360) | human gut metagenome | biome: human gut; feature: human-associated habitat; material: faeces | place: Denmark | collected 2008/2010
TAAACATGAAAATAGGAGATAAACACCTGTGATTAGTGTTTACCTCCTACTCGATCGTGTGATAAGAATATACTGTTGCTGTCAGGTAAGACCTGCATAAAGACCCTATTCCGGTTGGTCTTTTTCCTTTTCAAATAGCCAAATCACAATCCTTGGCAAGGACAACAAAATGTAAAGGAAATGATTACTATCCGTGCCCAAGTGGGGCAAGCAGCTTGCCCCTGTTGAGAAAGCAGCTTGCCCCTGTTGGCCAAGCACCGTGCCCCAAAATGGACAAAAGTATCCATGGAATGAGGCTCTTATGTCAATACAGATAGAACATCCTTTCCATCATCTGCCATTTCTGGTCAGACGTGGCATCGGCGGCACATTCCTGGAACATCGCCACATGGCGTTCCCATTCCTCCTGTCGGGGCAGGGTGGCAAGACGCGCCATCGCCTCGTTCCAGCAGAAGTCAAGCGGAGCGTCGACGATCATCACAAGACGGTTGCCAAGGATGTATATCTCCATCTCCAGTATTCCCACTGCTTTTATTCCCTCTTCTATCTCTCGCCAGAAATGATCCTTGTCGTGGGCCTTGCGGTATTCCTTCATCAGTTCTGAGTCGTCTTTCAGTTGCATGGTCTGTACGAAACGCTTCGTTGGCTGTCCGTACTCCTTGCTCTTGTATCCTTCTGTGTTCATAATAGTATTCTGTTAGTTGTAATTATTCAATGCTTGTATATTACGCTTCTTTATTCACAATAATGGCATATTCGATACACCTTTTTGAGTTTTATTATAGCGCCAATATACACCTTTTTGAGATTTTTTACAGCGCAATTATACACCTTTTTGAGATTTTTAATTGTGCCAATATACACCTTTTTGAGATTTTTTGCAAGTGTAACGTTGAAAACTTATTGGTGGTGCTATAAGACTGTTATTATTTGTGACTATATATTTGTTTGTTGCAGAATCTTCATATATTCGTCGTAGGAGATATACTCGCCGCCCATAGTCTTCAGGTGGGGAGTCTCAAACTGGCAGTCGATGAGCTTGCCGCCATTGTCCTTCATGATGTGTGCCAACTCTATCAGCGCCAGTTTCGAAGCCGACGGCACGAGCGAGAACATGCTCTCACCGAAGAAAGCCGCTCCGATGTTCACACCGTAGAGACCGCCTACGAGCCTGTCGTCCTTGTTCCACACCTCCACGCTGGCAGCGAAGCCCTGTTCGTGTAGCGCCTTGTAGGCTTTTATCATATCCTCGCCGAGCCATGCTCCAGCCTCGTCGTAGCGCAGCTGGCTGCAGTTGCTTATCACTCCGTCGAAGTCGCGGTTGATGCTCACGGAGTATTCCTGCTTCCTCATCAGAGTGCGCATGGAGTGGCTCACGTGTATCTTGTCGGGGAATATCACGAAGCGGTCCATGGGACAATACCACCATATTTCCTTGCAGTCGCGGAAACTGTACCATGGGAATATGCCGTTACTGTATGCCAGCAGCAGGCGGTCGATGCTCAAGTCGCCGCCCACGGCAAACAGTCCGTCGTCTTCGCCCAGCCTCGGGTCGGGGAAGGCTATTGTGGAGTCTAATCCGAATATCATATTGTCAGTATGCCGTTACGGTTTGTGGGTTAAGCATTATTTGCAGACTGGCTTTTTGAACCGTTCCTGACAGTCATCACGCCATTGTTGAAGTCCACTGCCAGAGTGCTGCCCTTCTTTCTCTTTCCAAACAGAATCTCGCGCATTATCAGAGGTTTCAGTTCGTGGGCAATCACGCGGTCTGCCTCTCTCGCTCCATATTCCTTGGTGAAACACTTCCCGAGCATGTGTTCGAAGGCAGCGTCGCTGATCTGTAGGGTCAGTTCCTTGGCAGCCACCTTGTCCTTCAGTTCCTTCAGCTTCTTGTTGAGGATGAGGCGTGCCATGTGCTTGTCCATCTCGTTGAATACCACGATGTCGCTGAGTCGGTTGATGAACTCCGGCTTGAAAGTCTTCTTTACCTGCTTCATCATCGCCTCACCTTTCGTCACATTTCCCGTGAATCCCACGTTGGCCTGTGCGGCGAACTGTGCTCCGGCGTTTGATGTCATTATGAGGATCACGTTGCGGAAGTCAGCCTTCTGTCCGCGGTTGTCGGTCAGACGGGCATAGTCCATCACCTGCAGCAGTATATTGTATATGTCGCTGTGAGCTTTCTCAATCTCGTCGAGCAGCAACACGCAGTTTGGAGTCTTCCTGATGGCGTCGGTGAGCAGACCGCCGTCCTCATATCCCACGTATCCCGCCGGCGAACCGATAAGTTTCGCCACGGCGTGTTTCTCCGTGTATTCCGACATGTCGAAGCGCACGAGCTCCACTCCGAGCACTTTTGAGAGCATACGTGCCACCTCCGTCTTTCCCACTCCCGTAGGACCGACAAAGAGCAGCGAGGCGAGCGGTTTGTCGTCTTCGGTGAGACCTGCCTTAGCCATCATCACCGCCTCCGTCACTTCGTCAATCGCCTTGTCCTGTCCGTATATGCTTTCGAGCATCCTCTCGTGCAGGGTCATCAGCGCCCCGTTGTCCTCCTCCTTGAGAGCCGTAGCCTGAATCTTGCACACCTTGACGAGGATGTCGTCGATGAGGCTTTTCGTCACCCACGACCGGCGGCGGTTCTCCACTGGGTGTACCTCCAGATAAGCCCCCGCCTCGTCGAGAAGGTCGATTGCCTTGTCGGGCAGGCAGCGTCCTGATATATGCTTCGCACTGGCTGTCACGGCATATTCCAGAGCCTCCTTGCGATACGACACCTTGTGGTATTTCTGCAGGCTCGGCTGCAGGCCGGTGACTATCTTCATCGCCTCCTCAACCGAAGGCTCCTTGATGTCGATGGTCTGGAAACGGCGCGTCACGGCACCGTCCTTGAGCATCTTGCGGTTGTATTCCTCATGCGTGGTGGCACCCACGAAGCATATTGCGCCGCTCTCAAGATAAGGCTTGAGGATGTTGGAAGCGTCGGGACCACCGTCGCTGCCTCTGCCGGCGCCGATGATGTTGTGTATCTCGTCGAGATAGAGTATGGATTTTTCCTTGCTCGCACCGTCGAGGATCAGTTTCAGACGCTTTTCGAAGTCGCCTCTGAACTGTGCTCCGGCGAGCAGCTGTCCCATGTCCATGCCGTATATAGTGGCACCCTTCAGCCTGTCGGGCACCTGTCCCTTGTTTATCAGGTTTGCCAGTCCGTATATCAATGCCGTCTTGCCCACGCCTGGATCGCCCACGTGCAGAGGGTTGTTCTTCTCCATCCGGCATATCACCTGTATCGTCCTGTCCAGCTCCTTCTCTCTGCCTATCAGCGGCGTGTGGGTCTTGGCAACTTCAGAAATGTTGGTCACAAGACTCTTCCAGTCTTCCGGACTCGTGAACGGCATCGGCTGGCCGTCGTCGTCAAACATATCATCGTCGTCGTCGAGGTCATCATCGTCGAGGTCGGGGGTGTCGTCTTCATATTCCAGAAACTGCGGATATGCTTCGGTGAGATATTCCATGAATTCGCTCTCATGGTCTTCTATTGCGGTGTCAAGTATATAGGCAGCCATAGAGTCCTGCAGATTGGCGAGTGCCACAATGTATTCTCTCACGCCGGCGAATTCTTTCTTGAATCTCTTGGCTATGGTGCATGCGTTTTGTACCAGGTCAGTAAACTGTGCCGACGGAACGGGCACCTGGTATTTGCCAAACTTCTTGTCCTGGTCTTTGAGATATTTTGTGAGTCTTGCATGCAGCTTGTTGTAGTCCACTCTGCTCTTCTGAAGAGCCAGCTTGAACGGCTCCTGCTGTATCAGTCCCATCAGCAGATGCTCCGGCATTATGTATTCGTGTGCCATGCTGACGGCAATGTCCAATGCCGTCTCCACCGCTTTGTTTATGCTATGTGAGTTTCTTAGTTCCATACTTTCCTTCTTTCTGTTTCCGTTTGTCTTGTCTTTTGTGCCAACTCTTAAACCCGAATCGGTCATTAGGCCGTTTATAGAATTATTTAATGACTGCTTGCAGTCTTTTGTTTTTATAAGGCGTTTTTTGTCTGTTTTTAATTCGCAATAGCTCGCTATTACTCATTAAAAGCCAAACAAAATCCACTCTTCTAAAAAAGCAAAATCCAAGCAAGCCCTAATGGCCGATTTGGGTTAAATTCTTCTGCTCTCCGTATCATTCCGGTTCGTATGTGGTCTTGAGCGGAAAGCCCTTCTCCTGTGCCATCAGAGTGACCGTGCGCACCTTCGTTCGTGCCATGTCGTAGGTATAGACACCTATCATAGCCGAACCTTCGTGGTGTATCTTCAGCATCAGCTGTTCTGCGTCATCGGGAGTTCTATGGAATATCTCTATCAGCACCTTGATTACGAATTCCATCGTCGTCACATTGTCATTGTGCATTGTCACTTTGTACATCCGGGGCTTGTTGAATCTTGTCTTTTGTCTTATGTCTGATTGTTGCTGTGGCATAATCTTATGGGTATTGATTATTGATTATCTATATTGTTTCTCTCTGTTCCGCCTTCCGTCAGAACTTGAACATCAGCTTGAACCTCACTCCCTGTTTGTGAGCCGTAGGCAGGTCGAGATAGTTGAGGCGTCTCACGTACTGCACGCTGAGCACCTTGAAGATGTTGCTCACTCCAGCCACGATTTCCACATAGGGCTTGTTCTTGTCCATCAGGTGGGCACCGTCGGGGAATTGCATCAGCTGTGTGTTGCCGATATTACAGGCGGAGTATGGGTTGTTCTTCTCTGTCAGGTTGCCCCACAGACATTTCACTCCTATATACTCCCTCCACTTGAGCTTCTTGATAAACGGGATGCGGTTAAGTATCTTGCCGTTCATGTTCCACCACACGTCGATGCTGGCATAGCGGTCGTTCAGAAACTCCATGTTGTTGATGAGGTTGAACGTGCCGTATTGTGCGAGATACGACAGGTTGGCGGCTGGCATGATTAGCAGCGGGAACGGCACCTTGTTCCATTGTATTCCGCCTCTGAGGTCAACGTTCAGGTCGCCCCAGCTGTTCATCCAGAAGCGCTTGTATATCGTGGCTTCGGTGAAGTTGTAGTTGTAGTCGCCTCCCAACACCCCCTTCACTCCCATCGTGTGGGAGAGGGTGAAGACAGGAGCCTCGCGGTTGACCGACACTCTGTTCTGCTTCGTGTTCACCACCGTTTCGCCCGGAGCGTATCTCAGCATCACCGAGGCCTCTGTGGTGCGTATCTTCCATGGCTCTGCCGGAGCCACGCCGTTTGCCGACAGCGGTATGAACTTCAGGTCGCCGCACGCCTCATTCTCTTCGGTCTTTAGCTTCGCCATAGCCTTCAGTCCGCCATACCATTCGTATTCGAAGGCGAGCTGCTGTCTGTTGTAGAACATCATCTCCTTCACCTTAGTCCACTTCAGCGATGTGAACACGTTGTCCTTGTCGGTAATAAGGAACTTGTCCGACGGTGAGCATACGTCATGCGACGACGACAGTGTCAGCGTGCGCTTCGGGTATTCGTGGGGCAGATACTGCTTGGCGTTGAACGAATAGGTGAGGTCGGCATTATAGTAGTTCTTCCTGCTGCCCCAGCCGTGGGCGTAGTAGCCCTTCAGAAACCAGTGCCTGTTCAGGTTTGCCGTAGTCTGTCCGCTGAGTCGCGTTCTCGTTCCGTCAACGAAGTTGCTCGTGATCATCGTGTTTATCGGTCCGATGTCGAATTTGCTCGGTGTCTGCTGCGATCCCGTCTCCACGAAATTCTCTATCGCCACCTTGAGGGCGAAGAGAGCGTATTTGAAGTTACGCGAGTTCTCTATGTCGCGCAGAAACTGCGGCATCCTCGCCTCCGACCTCGTCAGCGGCACCATTCTCACCTGCTGCCAGAACATCCTGTCGCGGATCTTGGCGTCGGGTTGGTATATCTCCTTCTGTTTCCCTTTGAAGTATTTATCCTGTATGGGATCGAAGAGATAGTCTGTCATCCGCGTGTTTCTTATCACTATCGCCTTGGTGAGCACGCTTAGCAATGACAGCTCCGCCACCATGTCGTCTTGTGTCAGCACCCATTCGCCGTTGTCCAGCTTGGTGTATGCCTGCTGTATCTGCAAGCCCTCCACGAAGTTCACTCCCGACTTGGAAGGCAGCGTCAGATGGCAGCGCTTCACGTGGAGCGTGGAGTCCTTCACAATCCACAGTTCGCCGGAGAATCCGAAGTCCTGCTGGTTGTTGGGCAGGAACTGCAGATGGAAACACGAGTCGCGCTCCACCTTCACCGTGTCTACGATATAGTAGCGGTAGAACTGTATGGCGTCTTTTCCTATCGGACTGGTGAAGCGTGCCTGCAGCAGTCGTATCTGGTCGTCGTAGATGTTCACGTTGCTGAACACGTCTTTCATCACCGTGCCCATCACCTCGCCGGTCTGTATGAACTTGTTCACGCCGTCCATATGCTGTCCCACGATGATTGTCTTTTCCGAATGAGGGTCCTTGCGGTATATCTGCCGCGAGATGGTCTCGTCAACCATTACCGGCATTATCAGCTTGTTGTTGTATGGACAAGCCTCCACCTGGTTCACCATCCAGTTGGTCTTCTTCGTGCCCTTCCTTTCCAGTTCCTTCGGCGAGATGTCGTTCACCGCCAGTGTCAGCTTCTGGTATTTGGCATATTGGAAGAAGTCGTGATTTTCTATGTCGGTGCGCTTCTTGGCTGCTATCACCCGCCGCATCAGTGCCACGGCAGGGTTTTCCTTTCTCTTGTATCTCTTGCGCTTTGACTTCACCGTCACTCCCGACAGACTCTTGGTGTCGGGCTTCAGCGTGATGCGCATGTGGTTGGGAGAATTGGTGCCGATGAGCAGTTTGAGGTCATGATAGCCCACGGCACTGAATGTGGCATACCAGCCGTCGTGCTTATCTATAGTGAACCGACCTCCATTGTCACTCACATACGATTTGCCATGCCCCTTATACCTGATGCTGGCAAGGGGTATGCTGTCGCCGGTGGCCTCGTCAACGATGACACCGGTGATCTGCTGTGCGCTCGCCATGAGGGTGGAGAGCAGCAGCAATATGAATAATGATTTCAGTCTTTTCATTTCTCTCTTGATTTTCGGAATTGTATCCTTATGCAGTCTTCATGAGACAGTGGTGAGCTTCTTCGCCCGTCATTCCGCCTGCGACAGAATCTCCTTCAGACTCCCTATAACCTTGTCGGCGACGGGATTCTCCACCACCTCGTCTGTCCATCCTTCGCCTTTGAACCATATCGTGTGGCAACCGATGGAGTGGGAGGGCAGGATGTCCTTGTCGTAGCTGTCGCCGACCACTGCCACCTCTTCGGTTTTCATGCCGAGCCGTTCCACTCCCAGGGCGAAGATGCGGGCGTCGGGTTTCCTTATTCCCACCACTGCCGACTCTATGATGTCGCCGAACAGATGGTCGAGGCTGAACTCGCGGAGCACCGTGGCGATATTGCCATAGAAATTGCTCACGAGCACGAGTGGGTATTTCTTTGCCAATTCCTCCAGCACCAGTGCTGACTCCTTTGTCGTTTGCATGGTCTGCTGATACACGTCGTCGAGGATTCTCTTGAGATATCCTGTGGCATCGCCCAGATTCCTGTTCTCCTCCAGCCATTGCAGCTGCAGTCTTATCTTAGCCTGCAGTGTGTCGCGGAAGGTGAAGTCGGGTTTCACTATCGGACTGGTGGCAAGCGTGCGCTCGCCGTATACGTAGGCATCTCTGAAATCCTGTTCGCCTACGGGCACTCCGGTTCTCTCATACCCATGCCACAACACCTTTCCCCAGTGGTTGCCTCTGGTGTCGAGCGTACCGCCGTAGTCAAAGATAAATCCTTTAATCCGCATCGTCAGTCCTCCTTGAAATCAGTATTGTGGCAGTCTTCTGACTCCTTGTTTTCATCGGATTCCTCCTTGTTCTCGTTTTCCTTCGTCGCTTTTGCCTCGCTGCAGGCTACTATTCTCTGCACCATCTTGTGACAGAGGTTCTCGTGCTCATGGTGCATGTATATATACATAATGTTCATAACCACGATTTCAAACAGCAGATACAGCCATGGCAGGTCTATCAGACAGGCGATATACAGGGCGATGGCTCTCATGTTGAAGGTGAGCAGGTTGGTGTATTTCATCAGCGGACGGCTGCCGGCAAGAAATTCCTCCTTCAGCGCTGCAGGCAGGTTCAGCGGTGCACCGTAGCGGTTTGTCGCCTCTGCCATCATTAGTTGGAAATTCTTCGTGCGTCGCTCCTGTGTGGCGCAGTATTTGGCGTAGTTGTAATAGAAAGCACGGAAGAACAACGCCTTCTTGGGCTGCTCGCGGAAGATCCGCCATTGTTCCTCCGACTTGTCGAGTTCGCTGCCCTCCTTGCCTTTCAGGAAGAACAGGTGTATCTGTCGGTAGTAGTCGGAGAGCAGACATTGCGGCGAGTGGCTCATAATGCCAGCCATGAATGCCATCACCCATATCCATGGTCCCCAGGTCACGTCGGTGCCCGGAATCAGTTCGGTCATCATTCTCATGGAGAGAGCGAAATACACGCAGAAGAATGTAACGTCGGCCGAGAAGCCGTCGAGCACTCGTCCCACGAGTGTCTTCTTTCCTGTCAGTCGTGCCAGCTGTCCGTCGGTGGAGTCGCAGAAGTTGCTCAGCATCATCAGCACCACTCCCCAGATGTTATATTCCAGTTCGCTATGCCAGAACATCCATCCTGCCGCTGCTCCGAGTATCATGCCGAGTATCGTTATCACCGTTGGGTGAACTCCGAGGCGTTTCCACAGCAGTGTGAACACCAGTCCTATAGGGCGTGTGAAATACACGTCAAGCCATTCTTCCGTATCTTTAGATTTCATTGATGCCTTGAGCATCTCCTTAAATGTTGCCATGTCGTTTGTTTTGTTTTTATTAATTGAAGATCCTCACCAGCCTTCACCAGCCATTGCTGTCTTATCAGCAGCCTTCACCTTCCATTGCTAGCTGTCCCTCCCCTACGGGGGAGGTTAGGTGGGGGCTATAGTCATTAGTCGGAGTTACTTCTCTTATCAACATCGGCCCCCTCTCGTTCTCCCCCGTAGGGGAGATGCTGGTTACTCCGTTACTGTATTTCCTTTGCAGGTCACTTCTCTATTGTTTTTCCTCAGCAGCCTTATTAGCCATTGCTGTCAGTCCCTCCCCTACGGGGGAGGTTAGGTGGGGGCTGATGACAATATTCGGAGTTACTTCTCTAATCATCTTCAGCCCCCTCTCGTTCTCCCCCGTAGGGGAGATGATGGTTACTCCGTTACTGTCTTTTCTATACAGGTCACTCCGTTACTGTATTTCCTATGCAGGTTACTCTGCTATTGTATTTCCTCAGCAGCCTTATTAGTAATTGCTGTCTGTCCCTCCCCTACGGGGGAGGTTAGGTGGGGGCTGATTACGTTACTCCGCTATTGTCGCTATTGCCTCTGCCGCATCGTGTCGGCAGACGGAGAAGCTCGGCCAGTCGTTGAAGTCGATGATGGCATACGAACCGTCGGCTCTCACTATGCAGTCGCCGCCATACACCTCTATTCCCGTAAGCTGAGCCAACCGCGAGGCGTCGCTATGCATGGCGGCAATGTTGAAGGGCGTGTGGCGTGATGTGCCGTTGCGCCTCTCGTCGCCGAACTTTGAGAATCCTCCATCCGTAGGGTAGGTGGTGTGGAAGAATGCCGTTCCTGCCACACCGTAGAATTTCACGAGGTCACCGTCTACGTGTGCCGTTATCACGATGTCGGTTATTCCTCTCTTTCTGAATTCCTCTGTGATGATGTCCCTCTCTTTCTCGTCGGCAGCAAATCTCACGTCGCCCTTCTCCTGAGCAGCCTCGTCGCCTCGCTTTATCCACCAGCCGTGGTCGCCGTGGAGTGGGGCACAGGGAATGTCGTTCTCTCTCATCATCCTGTCGATGGCGCTCCTTGTGGCGTTGAGGACAGGTTGCGGACGGTTTATCACTCTCGTTCCCTCAGCTTCCATCTGCGTCAGGATGTCGAGCGCTTTCCGGCTCCTTGCCATAGAGAGGATAAGCAGTGGGGCGCTGGAGTGTGGCAGATGGGCGTCTGCCAGTCTCTGCATCAGTGGCATCCCTTCCGTCTCGATGTCTTCTTCCCTTGTTTTATATATGGTATATCGTGTACCGAGCTTTTCGCATACCGCATCCATGATGGCTTTGTCGCGCTCCACGGAATTTGGCGAATACCTCTCAGCACGATATATTGAGATTAATTCATATTTCATACTCTCAAAAACTCCTCTGCCTTCCCGATGTCGCTCTTGTGGTCGATGTCGAGGATTTTGCTGAAGGGGAAGGCTTCCAGATGCAGTCCGTCAGCCACCATAGCCCTTTGGAAATTCCTCATCCTGCTCTCTCCGCGCTCTATGCAGGCATGCAGCGTGGTGATGGATTTTGGGGACAGTCCGTAGATGCCGCCGGAGATATATCGGCAGGAGTCGCTATGGTCGAGGAATCCTGTGATGGTCATCGTCCCGTCGGTATCCACATACAGCGGTTTCTCATCGTCGATATAGTCGGTCACCGCCATCAGTCCGTCAGCTGAATATGTCTCCATCGCGTCGTTCAGAGCCATGATATAGTTGCTGAACTCCTTCTCGCGGAATATCGTGTCCACGGTGGTAAGACAGTATGGTGCGCCCTGCAGATACCGGCTTATCTCGTATAGGCTGTGCATAGAGCTGGGTGTGCTCTTCACCACGAAGCGCAGCGGGATGCGTCTGCCGTTGAGTCCGTCCTCCTGAATCTTCGTCAGGTGGCTGCTGACGAGTGTCGTCTTGTCGTTGCATATCACTACAATCTCCTCGGCGTTGTTGTCAGCGAATATCCTTATCAGACGGTCGATGAGCGGTTCGCCATTCACCTCCACGAGTGGTTTCGGCATATCTATTCCTTCGGTGGCGAGCCTTGATCCTTCGCCGGCTGCTATTATTGCGTATCTCATATCTCTTGTCGTTGTGGTCAGTTGAGGTTTTTGCTCTTGCATACTTCAACCCAAATCGGTCATTAGGTCGTTTGTTTTCCTTCAAGTGCCTATATTCTGCAAAGTTATCTAAATCCTCTGTAATAAGAAAACAATTTCTTCTATTTAAGTTTTTTTGTTAGTGTGTGATGCGCTTCCTTGAGCTATGTCTATTCTTTGGAAGGTCTCAATGCAAAGCCGCCCGACAGCGCTATCTTAATGATAGGCTGCCGGACGGCATACTATTATGAAGGTTTTAATTGACTTGTAAGAATGAGACGGAGATTACCAGTTGTTTGAATCCCATGGGTCCTTCTCGTTTGGATGCTCAATCTGCCACTTGTCCTTTCCCGGGTCAGTGATGATGAATCCCCAGTCATCCTTCTTGCTTCCCTGGAATGTGTTGTCATGCACTAAGCCATGATTCACATGAAAGGTGTTTCTGGAGTTGATGCATATCTCAGGGGTCTTGATGTTCATGACCGTGATGCAGGGTGCTATATATTTCTTTTTCATTTTCGTAATGCTTTAGTTGTTTGCTACTGTGTTTTCTTGTCGCCGCAGGATTATCTTACGACCACCTTCTTTCCGTTCACTATATATATACCCTTTGGCATTCCTGCCATTGAGGTTCCTGCTTTCACGAGCTGTCCGTTCATGTTGTAGATACCGTTGGCGAATCTCTCCATGCTCTCGTTCTGAGGCTCGAATGTGATTTCGCCGATATCCGTCAGACCGCCCTCCTGCTGCACTCCGTCGAGGAAGAGAGTTGCCTTGGTGCCAGTATTAGGCTTGAACCAGCAGCTGAAGCCTCTCAGTCCGCGAGCTCTCTTGTCAGAGTAATACATATCGCCTTCGTAGAAGAAGTAGCTGCCAATGAGGTCGTAACGGTTAGGAAGGATATTGTCTTTCCTGCTGTATTCCCATACGCCTGTCTCTGCATTCTGTTTAGCCGTGCCGAAGGTACGTGCGAATGTTCCGTAAGCGGTGATGGTGCCGTCACCGGTATTCAGAGTTGATGTCCAGTTGTTGGTGTTCATATTAGTGAGATCGTTCTTGAATACAGAACCGTCCTCTGTATACTTCATCGTCACGTTAGGAATCTCGATATGGTTTGCCTTGATAGTAACATATTCGAAGTTATCAGCTGCTGCACTACCATTTGCTTTCTTCGTCAGCTTTGCAGTGTACTTGGCATTTGTCTCATTGTTCATAACCTTTGTTGGGAAGATGATGTATGGCTTGTATGCCTCGAGCACTATGGTGTTCTTGTCTGGTGTAGTCACCAAGTTGTCGAGATTCTTGTCGCTTTCAAACATAATCTCGTTAGCAGCGAGCTTGGTCAATTTTGCGAGACGGGCGTTTGCTCCGAATGCATTTCTGAACTGGTCGATTGTGAGGTCTACCGGCAACACTAGTGAGTTCCACTTGTCCTTCACGAGAGTCTTGTTCAGGTGGAGCGTACGGTTTCTATATGTTGTCTCGTGCGTCAGATAACTCAGGTTGTCACGGTCTTCATCCAGAACGAGGTCCTCTTTGGCAACCTTGTTGGCGAAGAGCAGGCGGAAGTCGTCGAATACTGTCCACTCGCCATCCACTGGAGTTGCGTCATCTTTATTACCCACCATGATACCGAAGCGGATTGCCTTTCTGTTAGAATCGTCAACATCCTCTACGTTCACGAGCACGTTGTTGATATACTTTCTTGAGTTGTAGAAGTTCTGTCCGGCATAGTCCATATTCTTCTCGCTGGTGTGGAGGGCAGTCTGCTCGGCAGCTGGCATGTGGGAAATCTGGCTGAGCACGGTAGAGCGGATTTGTCCGTCGCCTGTATCTGTCCATTTGCCATCAGCGCCCATAGTTACGATAGTAGCGAAGAGCTTTGCCTTCTCCGTATTGGAATATCCCTTACACTCAACAATGTAAACGCCATTGTTCTTTATTTCAACATCCTGATAGATGATACCACGAATGTTCTTCACATCGGCGCAGAAATACTTTCAGAGCCAGCGCTGGTAATCGTCATTTTTTGTAAACGTTTTCTCCTCTGTTGTCGTTGTGTTATCGTATGTAAAGCTGTAGGTGTTGCTTTTAGACAAGTTGTCTACGTGGAACTCTTTTGCGCGGTCCAAAGTTATATGCTCTTTCGGATTTGCAACCAAGGTTGGCTTGTCATACAGGTGTTCCAGTCCGAAGCGAGCTATAGCGCCAGTGCCCAGTCCCCATGGGTACATTTTCCATGTATTCAGCTCGTTGTCACCTCTTGAGAAACCGGCACACTTGAGCTTGAAGCTAAGCTCGAGAGAGTTCTTCAGAGCGTCGAGGTTTTCCTGCTGCAGGGCAACGATCTGATCCATAGAGAAGATACGCCATTCGTCGTAGCCTTGGTATGAATTATCATTTATTTCAGTCTCTGTTTTGGCGTCAACGATGTCGCCACATACGCACATATAGCATGGTGTTTCATCTAGTGACGTAATCCCCCATGTGTTTTTTGTATACTTTTTCGTGTAAATCTTATATGTGTTTTTGCCATCATTCATTGGAGTAAAGAACCAGTCGTCCGAAGAATACTCTTTGTTATTTATGTAACGGTCAATGAATACTCCATAGTCCGCCAATGGGTCGTTACCTCCAGCCCACTTAACATATTCGCCCTGGTTGGTCTTTAGCTCCATGGCGAAACGTATGGTATTATCTCCGCTACCTGGTGTTTTTGCCCACAACTTCAGCGGATAGTCTCTCATCGTACCCTCAGTTCCCCAATAACCTCCGGCATTGAAGAACTGTCCTGTCTTTACGTTGTAGAGGAAGAAGATTTTTGTCAGGTCTTCGTGTGGGTACTTATCGACATCTGTGGTTCCGCTTCTCAAATCTGTGATTGTCTTACCCACGAGGTCCTGCACACCTTCGATGGCATTCTGTGCAAAACACGTTTGTGCTGTGGCAGCTACGATAAGTGCCGTCACGAAAAGTTTAGCCTTGCGCTTGGATATACCGCAGCGCAATAACCCTGTTGGGAAATGTTTTAATCTCATGTTCTAGTTAATTTATCGTCTTACTTGCTAATGAATTATCTTTCTCTGTATATATTCTACATCTGTGCGGCGACACTGACTTACTGATGCCGTTTCTCTTCTATACTGTGTTGCCTCGGCTTTGCTTTAGTGGGCTTGCGCCTCTTGTTAATTTTATAGCCTTAGCTTACTTTGCATTAATAAAATTGTATTTCCGATGTTTAACGCATTTATGCACCGCTCTCATGTATATGCTTTATCAGCAGTGGCGTCCGCATTTCTGTTTCAGCCTCTGGCTTTTATTGACTCGATTTTTTGTATAATCGGTGCAAAGTTAGTGACTTTTCTCATACCTTATTGTGTTTCTTATGAGAAAAGTTAAATGAGTTATGATATTTTAACAGAGGGGCGGTGCCTTGTGATTTAAAAACCCATCCTGACCTCAAACCCATCCTGACCTTCCCCAAGGGAAGGAACAAGTTACTTTTGCTACTGACTTCAAACCCATCCTAACCTTCCCTTTGGGAAGGTTAGGATGGGTTTGAGGCAAGTCATTGCCATGAAGTCAGAACAGGAGTTCTTCGTCTTCGGTGCCACAGCCGGTGAAGCCATTTTCTTGAGACTTCTCATGGGTAAATAGATAGTATACGGCGCATGCCGTGGTGCATACCTCCCCTTTGGAGTTCTCCAGTGTGAGGTCTACGAAAGCCAGGTTGCGCTTCTGTTCGGTGATATGTCCGCGGAGAGTGATCTGCGAGTCGGTGGTGAGCACCGGGCGGCGGTATGACAGTTCCAGCTTCGATGTGACACCCATGACCTGCAGTTTCCTGAACACCACCCATGCCGCCGTCTCGTCGAGCAGCGTTGCCTGTATTCCTCCGTGCAGCGTGTTTCGCCATCCCTGGTATTCGCCGTCGGGTTTCCAGAAGCACACCACGTCCTCGCCGTCTTCATAGAACTCCATGTGTACGCCGTGGTCATTGTCTTTGCAGCAGCCGAAGCAGTGGAATCCTTCCATGCCGGCGAACGGGTTCGTTATCTTTCTCATAAGCGGGTTGTTGTTTCGTTATTTATAATAATGTGATAGCAAAAGTAATGATTTTTCGGGTAATGGCAAAGGAATAGAATGGTTTGTTTTGTTTTTTCGAAGAAAACCAGGATAAGCCTTTGGGTGGTTAATACGTATTGAACATCAGCCCCCACCTATCCTCCCCCGTAGGGGAGGGACGGTTACACTTGACTGTTTGATTATCAAAGGATTATCCATAATTAGAGTATCTGTCCCTCCCCTTCGGGGGAGGCTAGGTGGGGGCTGATGTCTTTGTATTTGTATGATTGTCCTGTGTTTTCTTCTAAAATTCAGATGGCTTACCCATTAGCAAGATGCGTATAGGTGTTTATCCCTCTTCTAAAAATCAGAGGACAAACAGACGACCGGACAGGAAGAACAATATACAAAAAAAACGACGTTGTAACAGAAATGTAACATCTGTTTAAACCGCTTGTAATATAGGCAAAGTAATTTTGCCAGCGGAAAATCCAAAAGACTGCAAGCAGTTTTAAAATATTACATGGAACGGCCTAATGACCGTTTTGGGATAAAGGGAAAGCCGCTGCGGCAGAGCGAGACAGATACCGATGAGACTCAGACTGCACGGCAAAGATACATACAAAAAACGGAAAATATAAATAATACATATATTAATTATGGAAACAATCTACTTTGTGATAGTCGCATTCCTGCTCTTGCTGGCAGTGTTCGACTTGTTTGTGGGAGTGAGCAACGACGCTGTGAACTTCCTGCAGTCAGCCATAGGTGCCAAGGTGGCACGCTTCAGGACTGTCCTTGTGGTAGCGTCGGCAGGAGTCCTTATCGGAGCGGTGATGAGCGCCGGAATGATGGACGTGGCACGCCACGGCATCATGCACCCCGCCAACTACACCTTCGCCGAGGTGATGACGATATTCCTGGCGGTGATGGTTACCGACGTGGTGGTGCTCGACATCTTCAACACCCTCGGCATGCCAACCTCCACCACGGTGTCGCTCGTCTTCGAGCTTCTCGGTGCCACCTTCATCCTGGCACTCTTCAAGATGAACGCCGACCCGTCGCTGATGATTACCGACCTGATGAACTCCAGCAAGGCACTGAGCGTCATCATAGCCATCTTCGTGTCGGTGGCGATAGCCTTCTTCTTCGGTACCGCCGTGATGTGGCTCTCGCGACTCGTCTTCACCTTCAGATACAAGAAACACCTGCGCTATAGCATCGCCATCTTCGGCGGTATTGCATTCACAGCCCTCGCATATTTCATCTTCATCAAGGGCCTCGGCGGTTCGCCGTTCATCAGCGACGCCACAAAAAGCTGGATAAATGACAACACCCAGATGCTGCTGGTCTTAGTGTTTGTGGCTTCCACCATCCTCAACGAGATACTCTATCTGCTGCGCGTGAATGTTTTCAAGATAATAGTGCTGCTCGGAACCTTCGCCCTGGCAATGGCTTTCGCCGGCAACGACCTCGTGAACTTCATCGGAGTGCCCCTCGCCGGTCTCGACTCCATGCAGGACTTCATGGCAAACGGCAACGGCGACCCCAATGCCTTCATGATGACCTCGCTGATGACCTCGGCAAAGAGTCCGCTGATATATCTGGTGCTGGCAGGAATAATAATGATCGTTGCGATGGCGACATCAAAGAAAGCACAGAATGTGGTGAAGACCAGCGTAGACCTGAGCCGTCAGGACGAAGGCGACGAGATGTTCGGATCATCAAAAGTAGCCCGCTCCATCGTGCGCGCCGTGCAGGATATGGGCAACGGACTCTCGAAAATCATGCCAAGCTCTTCGACGAAATGGATTGACAGCAGATTCAACAAAGAAGAAATGGAACTCGCCCGGGGAGCAGCCTTCGATGAAGTGAGAGCCGCCGTGAACCTCGTGCTCGCCGCCATGCTCATCATCATCGGAACGAACTACAAGCTGCCGCTCTCCACCACCTACGTCACCTTTATGGTGGCAATGGGATCGTCGCTCGCCGACAAGGCATGGAGTCGCGACAGTGCCGTGTTCCGCGTCACCGGAGTGCTGTCGGTAATCGGTGGATGGTTCGTCACTGCAGGAGTAGCCTTCGCAGCCTGTGCATTGGTTTGCACGATGATGCATTTCGGAGGATTCGTGGTGATGATAGCCTTTATGGTGCTCGACATCTATCTGCTCTGGCGCAGCGGTCAGGCATACAAGAAGAAGAGTTCCGAGGACAAGAAGGATGATATTTTCAACCTGATGATGCGCACGAAAGACAAGGATATCGTATGGGACCTGCTGCGCAAGCATGTGGGACGCACACAGAGCTTCGTGACACGCTTCACCTGTGATGAGTTCAACAAAATCGTGGACGGCGTGAGCAACGAAAGACTTAAGGAACTCAAGGTGAGCTACCGAGAGGTGAACAGCGAGCGCGAAACGCTGAAGAAGATACGCCGACAGGAGTTCCTCGCCATGCGCCGCATTCCGGAGCGCATAGCATTGGAGCGCAACACGTGGTTCCATCTGGGAGTGAACTGCAACCAGCAGTATATGTACTGCCTGCGCCGTATGCTCGACCCGATAAAGGAGCATCTCGACAACAACTTCCAGCCGATGCCAAAGGAGTATATCGACGAGTTTGAGGAGGTGCGCCGCCGCATCAACGAGCTGATGAGCCACACGGAGCAGATGATATCGACAAACCGCTACGACCTCTACCGCGAGACGCTGACTATCGGCGACGAGTGTAAAGACGAGCTGTCGGCACTCCGCGACCGCCATATCAACCGTATGCAGCAGGATGTCAACGCCGCCCAAAACCTGAAGGTGTCGATGCTCTATCTGAACATGCTGCAGGAGAGTCAGGAGCTGATAAGCATCATGCGCCATCAGCTGAGGGCAGCACGCAAGTTCCTGGAAGAGGATAACGTGTGAGGAATGTGAGGACTTCAGCCCCCACCTGGCCTCAAACCCATCCTGACCTTCCATAAGGGAAGGAATAAGTTACTCCGGCTATTGACTTCAGCCCCCACCTAGCCTCCCCCGTAGGGGAGGGACGGTTACTCTTGACTGTTTGGTTGTCAAAGGATTATTCATAATCAGAGTATCTGTCCCTCCCCTTCGGGGGAGGCTAGGTGGGGGCTGATGACAATATTCGGAGTTACTTCTCTAATCATCTTCAGCCCCCTCTCGTTCTCCCTCGTAGGGGAGGGACGGTTACTCTTGACTGTTTGGTTGTCAAAGGATTATCCGTAATCAGAGTATCTATCCCTCCCCTACGGGGGAGGCTAGGTGGGGGCTGATGTAAGAATGCGGAGTTATAATAAGTATTTTTCTTAAGTCAATTAGCACGTAAACCAAAGGAAAAGTATTATATTTGCAAGTCATAAAGTCAATCCCCAATAACCATACCATGACAGGCGACTGGAAATACCTTTTCATCACATACGGAATGGCCATCATGTTCTATTCGATGATGGCATGGCTCTTCTGGTTCCGATCCAAAGGGCGGGCAAAACACATGATAGCCTTCATCATGCTGATGATAGCACTGCAGAATGTGAAAGACCTCGCCATCATAGACACCGACAACGCATACGACCCCTCGCTGTCGGCAATCGCCACATGTGTAGACATCATCGCCGTGCCGATATACGGCTTCATCCTCGTGGAACTGTGCAGGCCGGGATGGATAAAGACGAGGTGGATGGTGATGACAGAAGTGCCCTTCGTGGTGATGTCGATGCTCTATGTCTTGACGCAGAACCACCTTTTCTATATGCTCCTATGGGTGTTGTCGCTGGCCTATGGCTTGTGGTGCATCGTCTGGATGATACACGACCTGCCACGCTATCACCGCTGGCTCAAGAACGAATACTCATATCAGGAGAACATAAACCTGCACTGGCTGAGAGGAGTGACACTGCTCTTCTTCATAATCCTCTGCATCTGGGTGGTGGACTGCATATATCCCTCCACCCTCATCGACACCATATATATATTGTCGTCGCTCGTGGGATGGATGGTGGTGTGCTACTTCATCAACAGACAGGAGCTGGTGATAAAAGAAGTGATAGACTCATTGCCGACCGAAACCGCCGAGCCCCTTGCCCCTGCTACTGCCGACGGAGAGACGGAAGAAAGCGACAACGAACGCATCAAGGCATTTTCAGAACAGCTTGAGAAACTCTTTACCGTAGACAAGGTTTATCTCGAACCGCGACTGCGCCTCGTGGACCTGGCACAGAAGTTGGGCACAAACCGAACATACCTCAGCAACTTCTTCAACAAGGAGAGGCAGACCACCTTCTATGAGTTTGTGAACGGCTACCGCATCTCCCACTCGGAGAATCTGCTCACTACCACAGACTACACCCTGGATGTGGTGGCGGAATTGTCGGGATTCAACTCCCTTTCCACCTTCCGCCGCGCCTTTTCGGTGAAAAACAACTGTAGTCCGCAGGAGTACCGGAGTGTCAATACGTCAAATTGTCAGAATTGACGACCTCTGTAAATGTCGCAGAATCAATGCTTTGTACGCATTGACACACCATTTTTACCGTTTGACACTCTGAAAAGGACGAAAATTTGTAAATTTGCGCTGTTGTTAAGACATACTTATACAAAGGACCAACTATCCATATATACGACAGACGCAAAGACTTTTACTGGCGAGTAACAGCAATAGCTGAAAAAATACGTAGAATACCAACCGGAGACTATCTATACTTGGATGATTTAAAAGGGAAGCCCGGCGGCAGCGGTGCCGTCGGGTTATTTTGTGTTGATAAAAAGACAGTATTTGTCCTTATTTTGGGCACGGTGCTTGCCCATGTTGGGTAACGTGCTTGCCCCGGTTGGGCAACGTGCTTGCCCCAGTTGGGCACGGTTGCTGTCCCAAATGTGCCCAAAATGTAGGTGCTTCAGCAATCATAAATCCATGCAAATCCGATTGCCAGAAGGGTATAAAAAAAGGTCGGATATGTTTCGCAACATAACCCGACCGACATGTTTTCTAACTAACTTATTATCAACTATTCATTACTCTTTTTGAATTCACGTTGCAAAGTTAATACTAAAGGTGGCAATGTCATACCCCTTTTGGGATAAAATAACACGCAAACGTTTGCAGAATCAAACAAAATGTCTAATTTTGCATACTGATTATAGTACGACTTATATGTAGTATCATATCACCGGCGTATGACACCAACAGACGCGGTGAGTTTTTTTGGTATAGACTTGTTCATTACATCATAAAGAATTTATATGAAACAGCATAGAGTATCGCTAAAAGACCTGGCGGCGCAGCTCGGAGTCAGCATCGCCACTGTTTCACGAGCCTTGCGCAACAGCCATGAAGTGGGCGAAGAGCTCAGAGAGCGGGTGCAGAAGCTCGCCAAAGAGCTGAACTATCGTCCAAATCCATTCGCACAGAGCCTCAGAAGCGAAGCACCGAAGGTGATAGGAGTGGTAGTGCCTAATCTCGTGACCCACTACTATTCAGCTGTACTCGACGGAATAGAAGACTATGCCTCGCAGGAAGGATATTCGGTGATGGCTATAAACAGCCACGAAGACTATCTGAAAGAAGAGAAGGCTATTGACAACTTCATAAACATGCACGTGGAAGGAATCATAGCCTGTCTGTCGCAAGACACCACAGACTATTCCCACTTCGAGGAGATACACAAGATGGGAATCCCCCTTGTGTTCTTCGCCCGCACCTGCATGCCGGAACTCTTCTCACAAGTGGTGGCAAACGGTGACGAGGCAGCGCAGCAGGCAACGGAGCATCTCATCAAGACCGGCAGCAGGAGAGTGGCGTTTCTCGGAGGTCCCAACCACCTCGACATGGTGAAGCGGCGCAAGCACGGATATCTGGAGGCGCTCAAGGCAAACAAGATACCGATAGACAGAGATATCATAGTGTGCGGCAAAATAAACTTCGCACAGGCACAGCGGCAGACGATACGCCTGTTGAAGAAGGAAAACCGCCCCGATGCCATCCTTGCCTTCAACGACATCATCACCTATGCCGCCTTCACGGCGGTAAAGTCGTTGGGACTGCGGATTCCGGAGGATGTGGCGATAATCGGTTTCACCGACACCGAGGCATCTGAATACGTCACACCGAAGCTCTCCACGATAGAAGACCAGTCGCATAAGACAGGAACCCTGGCCTGCGAACTGCTGATGAGAGTGATAAAGGGCGACATGAAACACTACCACGAGGTGGTGCCGATGAAACTCATGATAAGGGAGAGCTCGGCAAAGATAAAAGATAGCAAGCAGTCATAAAACCGCTACATCAAGCGGCATTACTTAAGGAAAAAGATTATTCATATTTGTGACGCGCCCCCAGCATCGTCATGCCGGAGCGCGTCATGATATTACAAACTACAATCAACAAAAGTTTCAAGCTCATGAAGAAAAATTTCGCATTGGCAGCCCTTGCTGCTGCCGTGATGATGTCGTGCGGCTCTACAAAGAGCGTGGGCGACGCTACAGCTCTCAACGGAGAGTGGAATATAATGGAAGTGAACGGTTCTAAGGTGGACAAGGCAGATGTGGAGGAAGCTCCATTCCTGGGTTTCGATGCCAAGGACAACAACGTGTATGGCTGTACGGGATGCAACAGACTGACAGGAACACTGAAGGTGAAGGGCAACGGCGGCATCGACTTCGGTCAGATGGGCTGCACACAGATGCTCTGCGCCAACATGGAAGTGGAGCGCCTGGTGCTCGACGCTCTCGGAAAGACAGCCAAGTATTCTCTCGACGGCACTGGCAAACTCACGCTCACCGACAAGAGCGGCAAGACAGTGATATTGCTGGAGAAGAGAAAGTAAGAGACAATCCCGTCTTATAGAATCAGCCCCTCCCATTTCGCATTGCGCAAGAAAGGAGGGGCTGATAATTTTATATAACGACCGATTCGAAATTAATCACCGCTTTGTGTGGTTCATTCCTGCCATGATATTGCGAATTTCTCAATGCCGAGAGCCTTCAGCATCTTGCCGAATTGCAGAGAGGCATTCTCCCTTGCCGTTTTGATGTTCTCTTCAGTGAGGCAGCGCGTCAGCATCTTGGCGTAGGCACGGTGGTATAGGGAGTCGCGGTCGGCATCCGTCCAGCTGCCCGTCTCTATGAAAGCCTTTGTCCGCGCCTCGTCGATGAAATCCTTGTCGAGCAGTTCAATCTTCGGCAGCGCCACCAGCACACTGTCCCCCTGTTGACGAATCCATCGAGGCGACACATCATGCATGTTGATGCCAAGACTCAGTTTGCCGTAGTATATCCTCACCAGTTTGTCGTCGCGCAGGAATCCTCTCTTGATGGTGTCCACCAGTTCCTCGTCGTTTACGGAGAGGAATTCCCATTCTCCGATCTGTTTCATCGACGTTATGATGGTAGGCGTCACGTCGATTCTGTCGTCCACCTCCAGCCTTGCCGATGAAGTCTTCGCCGTATGGCAGAAGCCAAACACCAATACCACCACGGCAATCACCGCCACTGCCCATAGCATGATGTTCAGTTTTGTGAGCGTTATCTTGTTTTTTCCGGTCTTGTCCATAATATCCCCTTCCTATTTTCTTTCCGCATCACTTGCGGTCACAATCATTTTCTTTATCTCGTTGTCGGAGAAATCCTTGCGGAACGATATTGTTATGTCCTTCTCGTTGAATCCCATTCCCACGAAGAAAGGCACCATCACCCTTGCCGCACTCTCCTTTGCCATCTCCATGATGCCCGTCTGCGGGATGTCGTTGATGATAGCCTGTCGCCCCTGCTGTTCATAGCCCGCCATCTCCTTGTCGGAGAAGTTCTGTCGGGTCAGAGCCACATATTTTCTTATCTCGCCGTGGTTGATGCGGCTCGATGTCATCTCGATGCGAGGGTCGGGGAGCGTGACGTCAATCTTGTCGCCGACGCGGCGGACGTTCTTCTCAGAGAACGAGGAGAGATCGATATACGCCTTCACCGTGGCGTCGATGGGGATGGCTATCTTTCGTGAACCCATTGGCAGCGCCACGTTGTAGTCCTGGTTGAGGAACTTGCCCTTCATGCGTATTTCGTCATCGTGGGTTATTATCTTGTGCATCTTGTATTCCGCGGTATACAGGCGCGAACACTTCTGCACCTGCATCACCAGTATCGGTATGGTGTCAACATATTCCGGCTGCTGCCGGGGAGTCTGCTTCCGGGAGCACCCGGCCACGGCAAGCGCTGCAAAGACAATAAGAAAGTTAAAGTATAGTCTGTTCATCATTTCGTTTCAATGCTATTTGGATTGTCGAATATATGCAAAGTTAATGAAAAAAAACGTTTGATGAGGCTTTGTGTACCTAATTCTTTCAAAGGTAAAGCATTTTTAGGACTTAACTTCACGCTGGCTCGTTTTTTTGCATTACCTTTGCAGACAGTGACTTGCATACGCCGGATATCGGGCAGTATGCTTTTATTTGAAAAGAACATAAGAATGAAGAAAACCGTATTTTTCGCCATTGCAGCACTTTGTCTGCTTGGCATCACCTCGTGTGAGGAGAAAAAGAAGACAAAAGATATAATAGCCACGAAACCCGTTGTAAAGCCCGTTCAGAGCGGTCCGAAGAAGATGTCGGAGTTTGAGCGCACAGAAAAGGTGGAGTGGGGCGGCGAGACCTATAAGGTGACCGTGAAGCGCAGCGCCACAGACAATGAGTTTACCGACGACAACGGCAAGCGGTATTATGACAACCGCTTCATGCTGACGATCATCAGACCCGACGGTTCGGAGTTCGTAAGGCGCGAACTCACCAAGGAGTCATACTCCAACATCGTGGATGCTTCATATCTCGCCAAGTCTACAGCCCTCGGGCTGGCATTCCTTGAGGTGAAAGACGGAAGACTCGTGTTCCTCGGCAGCGTGGGATGTCCTGATGAGCTCAGCGATGACTATATCCCAATCTCCATCACCATCTCCCGCGACGGCAGCTTCTCTATGAAGCAGAGCGACACCAATGGCGAGAGTTCAAGCGATGACGAGGGAGTGTAAGGGCGTTTAGGCCCTGTCCAGCCCGTCAACTTTATAAAGCAGATATAAAAATAAAAAACGGCATAATGACTGTGTTTGGGGCTTATTCCCAAATCGGTGATTATGCCGTTTTTCTGATTATCTTTTTATCTAATTATCTTATCGTCAGCTCCACCGGACAGTGGTCGGAGCCGAGTATTTCGGTGTGGATCTTTGCTCCAAGGAGTCGGTCGTTGAGTCTTGCCGATGTGATGAAATAGTCGATGCGCCACCCTGCGTTCTTCTCCCTTGCATGGAAGCGGTATGACCACCAGGAGTATATCTCCTTCTGGTCAGGATAGAAGAAACGGAAGGTGTCGGTGAATCCACTGTTGAGCAGTGTCGTCATCTTATTGCGCTCCTCGTCGGTGAATCCCGCATTGCGGCGGTTTGTCTTGGGGTTCTTCAAGTCAATCTCCTCGTGAGCCACGTTCAGGTCGCCACAGAAAATCACCGGTTTCTTTTCGTCCAGTTTCTTGATATAAGCCAGAAAGTCATCCTCCCATGTCATACGGTAGTCCAGTCGCCGCAGCTCATTCTGTGAGTTTGGCACGTAAACGGTGACAAGAAAGAAATCCGGCATCTCCAGCGTAATCACTCTTCCCTCGTGGTCGTGTTCCTCCACTCCTATGCCGTACGACACGTTCAGCGGTTCGTGTCTGGTGAATATCGCCGTACCGGAGTATCCCTTCTTTTCGGCATAGTTCCAATAAGACTTGTATCCCTCGAAGCAGATGTCGAGTTGTCCCTCCTGCATCTTCGTTTCCTGTAGGCAGAAGAAGTCAGCGTCGAGTTCTTTGAATATTTCGCTGAATCCCTTTCCCATGCAGGCTCTCAGTCCGTTGACGTTCCATGATATCAATTTCATAATAGCATATTTTTTGATAAAATCCTCACGCTCTGAAATGTGAATACATTCCCATTTCTCTCGCTTAATCGGATTTTTAGTTGGTAAACAGTGTACTAATCTCCTCGTTAACTTGTCTCCTTGTCTCCTTGTCTCCTTGTCAACTCGTCAACAAATAAGGGCGGACCTGATGCAGCCCGCCCCGATTATAGATGATTTTATTACTGATTTAAAATTGCGTTCAATAGCGTATTGTTTAGAACTTCGCCATTTTGATGGCGTCGATGGCACATTCGTCACCCTTGTTGCCGTATTTGCCTCCGCATCTGTCGAGCGCCTGCTGCATGTCGAGTGTGGTGAGCAATCCGTAGATTACAGGAATCTCGCTCTTGGCGTTGAGTCTTGCGATACCGTAGGTCACACCCTGACAGATGTAGTCGAAGTGTGGAGTCTCACCCTTTATCACGCTTCCCAGAATGATGATGGCGTCGTATCCGCCGTTGAGAGTCATCTGGTGTGCACCATAGATAAGTTCGAAACTTCCCGGCACCGTCTTCACGTGTATGTTTTCAGGCAGAGCGCCATGCTTCTCAAGCGTGCTCATACATCCGTTGAGCAGTGCGCCCGTAATCTCAGGGTTCCACTCAGCCACTACGATGCCGAAGCACATATTGCTCGCGTCAGGTATCTTGTCAAATTCGTAGTCAGACAAGTTGTGTAATGCTGTTGCCATTATTTTGTTGTAGCTCTTTCGATATATTTGTCTATCTGCTGATAAGCGGCAGAGTTGACATACTTCTTCTTGATGTCCTGATAGATCTGCAGAGCCTCGTCCTTCTTGTTCTGGCTCTCAAGGATTTCGCCAGCCTTGATGAGGAAAGTAGGAGAGAGACTGTTGTTGGTGTTGTCCTCAGCCTCGTCATCAGCCATCTTGGCAGCCTTCTTGAAAGACTCCACAGCCTTGTCGAGCTGGTTCAGGTGAGCGTAAGCGTCACCCAGGGCAGCCACTGCAGCAGGGCTGATCATCATGTCGTCGGCAGAAGAATAGTTCTCCAGATAGCTGGCAGCCTCTTTCCATTTGTCGAGGTTCGCGCAGCAGAGTCCGGCATAGAGGTTAGCCAGATTGCCAGCCTTAGTTCCGCTATAGTCAGAAGTGATGGCCTTGAAACCCTTGAATCCGGCACCGTCGCCATTGAAAGCCTTGTCAAACTGCTGGTTTGCGAAGTAATCCTGACCCTTGGCGATTGCAGTGCTTGCCTCGTTCTCTCTTGGCTCAGCATAGTAAGTCTTGTAAGCCAGATAGCCAGCGATGATGATGATGATTGCTAACACACCGTAGATGAGAGCCTTCCTGTTCTTGATGAGGGCAGCCTCTTTCTTGTTCAGAGCGTTGTCATTGTTCTCAGCGCCCTTTTTTTCAACTGATATTGCCATTTTATGATTTTGTTTATTATTCCTAATTTATAAAGCGTGGCAAAATTACGTAAATATTCTCATATATTGAAATTTATGATTGTTTTTTTTCTTTCTTGACTCATAAACCTTTAACTTTGCAGTGATAAAACAATCATTTTCGCCATGCCAGCCCTGTTGGCAGAGGTTAGTGTAGACCGAGCGAGAGGCAGCGGGCACGACGGAAAAAGGTTGTGAGACAATAAATTTGATAATCAGAAAATACTCCGGAAAGAAAGTCATGTATCTAAAGAACATCAATATTCTCGGCTATAAGAACATAAAGGAATCATCGCTCCAGCTCTCGCCGGGCATCAACTGCTTCATCGGTTCAAACGGAGAGGGCAAGACGAATTTCCTCGATGCCGTGTATTATCTTTCTTTCTGTCGCAGTGCCACCAGTTCCGTAGACTCCACGGTAATCAACCACGACTCGGATTTCTGTGTCATCGAGGGAGTGTATGAAAACGAGGATGGCGACGAACTGGATATCTATACCGGCATGAAGCGCGGAGTGAAGAAACGCTTCCGCCGCAACAAGAAAGACTACAAGCGCCTGTCGGAACATATCGGACTCATTCCGCTGATAATGATTTCCCCCTCAGACACATATCTCATCGAGGGAGCGAGCGACGAACGGAGGCGCTTGATGGACGTGGTGATATCGCAGACTGACGCCACATATCTGCAGGCACTGTCGAGATATAACAAGGCATTGCAGCAGCGCAACTCCCTTCTGAAGATGGAAGAAGAACCAGACGGCGCACTGCTCGACATCTGGGAGGAACAGATGGCAAAGGAGGGCGAACTGATATACGAGAAGCGAAAGGCCTTCGTCAGCGAGCTGCTGCCAAAGTTTCAGGATTACCATACACGAATCTCCGGCGGCAAGGAGAAGGTGAGTCTCAACTATGTGTCGCACTGTCAGCGCGGTCCGCTGCTTGATGTTATCCGTCGCGACAGAATGAAAGACCGTGCCGTGGGATATTCCCTGCATGGCGTACACCGGGATGACCTGGAGATGCTTCTCGATGGCTTCCCGATGAAGCGCGAGGGCAGTCAGGGGCAGAACAAGACCTTTGTGGTGGCGCTGAAACTGGCACAGTTCAACTATCTCTCCGCCACAGTGTCGAAGACCTGTCCGATACTTCTCCTCGATGATGTGTTCGACAAGCTCGACGCCATGCGCGTGGAACAGATAGTAAGGCTCGTTTCAGGTGAGGCGTTCGGACAGATATTCATCACCGACACCAACCGAGACCACCTCGACTCTATTCTCGAAGCGAGCGACTCCAGTTACAGGATATTCAATGTGGAGGGAGGAAAGATAGTATAGACCTACAGGTTTAACCTACACACTCCATAGCTGGATGGCCTGTTTGTAGGGATTGGATTAAGAATCAAGAATCAAGAAAAAGGAAAGGAGAAAAATATATGTTCAGACGTGATGTACAGAATCTTGCCGATGTGCTCAATCTCTGTTTGAGACGCAACGGCCTTGAGACGCCGCTCCTCCAGCATCGTCTTGTTGACGCATGGGATAGGGTCGTGGGGCCGGGCGTGGTGGCATACACCGGAGAGAAGTTCATAAAGAACCAGACCCTGATGGTGAAGATAAAGAATCCCGCCCTTCGTCAAGATCTCTCCATGATGAAGCAGCGGCTCATCACCCGTCTCAATGGTGAGGTGGGCAGCATGATAATAACTGATATAAAGTTTTATTGACCGCAGACCACCATGTCCATCCTGTTGTCATGTTCGTCGGCAGGCACTGCATCTACGAACTGGAATGGGAAACATATACCTATTTTATATGTATTCCCCTTCCTGTTTTCACGCTTTTCATTGACGCCTTTTCCGCTTTCACACTTTTCATTGACGCCCCTCTTTCCGGCAGCGTTCAGAAAGCGGTCGTAATATCCCTTTCCTCTGCCGAGGCGGTTGCCGTCCTTGTCGAAAGCCATTCCTGGAATCACCGCCACGTCGATGTCTTCATAATCAGTGAAGAGTTTTCCGCACGGTTCCATGATGCCGAAGCTACCCACCTCCAGGTCAGCGTCGCCATCGTATTCCCTCAGTTCCATCTCGCAGTCGCTGATTACCTTTGGCAACACGATTTCCTTCCCCTCTTCATGCAGCCTGTGTATCATATCCATGGTATACACCTCGTCGGGCAGAGAGCAATAGAGCATCACGGTGTCGGCATCCTTGATGCATGGAAGTTCAAGGAGCTTTCCCGTGATTACGGTAGAAAGCGCCTTGAGTTCCTCTTGCGTATGTTGCTTCTTCAGCTGTCTGACAGCCTTTCTCAATTCTGTCTTTGTAAGCATAACCGTTAGTTTTTCTTTGTCAGATTATTATGGTCGGGTTCAGGTCGTCATCCCGTTTCGCCTCATTTGCCATTATGCAGCTTCTTTCCCTTTGCTGCTGCCTTCTTTGTGGCAGCCTTAGGAGCAGGCTGAGGTTTCTTGGGGAACGCCGCATTGTTCTTGAACACGTTGAGGGCAGCGTCTATCACCTTGTCGTCGCCGTTGATATACTGCGTCCATGCCTTCTCGTCGAGGATGTTGTATATGATACGGCTGTTGATATAGCGGTCGAGCAGTCTGTGCGACTTCTTTATCATCAGGTTGCGCCTCTGGAGTCCGTTCTTGTTTGCGAATGTGGCGAACTTGTCCACGAGGTTCTGTTTCTTCAGATAGTCAGCCAGTTCCATCATCTCCTTATACGAGTTCAGCTTGATGCGGTTGTCGTCGGTATATACGAAGGCGAATTGCAGGATGAGTCCGCTCATGCTTGCCTCTTTCAGGTATGACGTCATGCCGATAGTATCTTCAGGCACGAAGATGTCAGGCGTGATGCCGCCACCGCCATACACCGTCCTGCCGATGCCGGTGTGGTAGGCAGGTCCCGTGTGCTTGATGCTGTCTTGTGAGAAGAATTCGCCGTGCTGGTATCTCGCCAGCAGGTCCTCTTCGTAGTCAACATTGTCGCCAGCCGTATAAGGCTTCTGGATGCAGCGTCCCGATGGGGTGTAGTAGCGGGCGGTAGTCAGACGGATAATGCTGCCGTCGGGGAATTCCATCTGTTTCTGCACCAGTCCCTTTCCGAACGAGCGGCGTCCGATTATCGTTCCGCGGTCGTTGTCCTGTATAGCTCCGGCAAAGATTTCAGAAGCCGATGCCGACGCCTCGTTGATGAGCACTACGAGCGGTATGCTCTGATAGCTGCCGCTGCCGTCGCTGCGGAACTCCTGTCTTGGCGATTTCCTTCCTTCGGTATATACAATGAGCTTGTTCTTGGGCAGGAACTCGTTTATCATCTGCACAGCCGATTCGAGATATCCGCCCGTGTTGTCGCGCAGGTCTATCACGAGGTTTGCGAATCCTTCCTGCGACAGTTCCGCCAGAGCCACGAGCAGTTCGGCGTAAGTGTTCTCACCGAAGTTCTTTATCTTGATATATCCCGTATTCTCATCGAGCATATACACCGCCGAGATGCTCTTCTGAGGAATGTTGGCACGCGTTATGGTGAAGTATTTCACGGCTTTCGATCCATACCTCATCACTCCGATTTTCACCTTCGTGCCCTTTTGTCCCTTCAGTCGGCGCATCGCCTCTTCGTTGGTCACCACCTTTCCCACGAAAGGCTTTCCGTCCACGCTAACTATCTTGTCGCCGGCCAGTACTCCAGCCTGCTGTGCCGGACCGTTCTTCACCACGTTCTGCACGTGGATGGTGTCTTGTCGGATAACAAATTCCACGCCGATTCCCGAGAACGAGCCCTTGAGGTCGTCCTGCGTTCTCTGCACGTCTTCGGCGCTGATATAAACCGAGTGAGGGTCGAGGTCAGAAAGTATCTGCGGTATCGCCATATCAACGAGCGAGTCGATGTTCACGTCGTCAACATATTGATCGTCGATGATATGCAGCAGGTTGTTCAGTCTGTTGCTTCCCGAGTTTATTATATTCAGTCTGTTGCCCGAGAAATGGTTGGCATAGAAAGTGCCGATCACCACACCCACTATCACGCAGATTGCCATAAGAATCGGCGTCAGTCGGTTGGGTCTATTTTGTCTCACATTCGTCTGGATTAAGATGTATCACATTGATTTTAGCCCTTTTCAGAAGGTCGATGCCCTCGCTGAGTCTGTATTCCCTGGCATAGACGACACGCTTGATGCCGGCCTGTATTATCAGTTTGGAGCATTCTATGCATGGAGCGTCGGTGACGTAGAGCGTCGCTCCGTCGCTGTTGTTGGAGCTTCGGGCGAGTTTCGTTATGGCGTTTGCCTCGGCATGGAGCACGTAGGGGTGAGTCACGTTGTTCTCGTCCTCACACACGTTCTCGAATCCGCTTGGCGTGCCGTTGTAGCCGTCGCTGATTATCATTTTGTCTTTCACGACAAGGCATCCCACCTTTCTTCTCTCGCAGTAGCTGTTCTCCGACCATATACCTGCCATGCGCAGGTATTTGAGGTCAAGCCTGAGCTGTTTCTCTTTGTCGTCCATGATTGTTGATAGTGTTTGTTGTCAGTGCTTAGCCTGGCGGTTCTCCTCTGCCGAAGCTTTCTTTATTCCGTTTCTCTCAAGCAGTGCGTCGATGGTAGGTTCACATCCGCGGAATCTCTTGTATAGGGTCATCGGATGCTCCGTGCCGCCCTTCGACAGGATGTTGTCGCGGAAGCTCTGTGCCGTTTCCCTGTTGAAGATGCCGTTTTTCTTGAACACGCTGAAGGCGTCGGCATCGAGCACCTCAGCCCATTTGTAGCTGTAGTATCCGGCGGCATATCCTCCAGCCATGATGTGGCTGAACTGCACCGTCATGCACGTGTCTTTCAGCTGTTCCAGCACCATCGCTTTCTGCCATGCCTTCTTCTCAAACGGTATGATGTCGTCGGTGAAGGCTTCCTTCTTTGTATAGTACGCCATGTCGAGCAGTCCGAAGCTCACCTGCCTCATGCAGCCGTATGCCACCATGAAGTTGCGGCTCTTCCTTATTCGCTCTATCAGTTCATCGGGCAGCGGTTCGCCGGTCTTGTAGTGGAAGGCGAAGGTGCGCAGGAACTCCTTCTCGGCACCATAGTTCTCCATGAACTGCGACGGCAGTTCCACGAAGTCCCACCACACGTTGGTTCCTGAAAGGCTCTCGAATCTGGTGTTTGCGAACATGCCGTGGAGACTGTGTCCGAATTCGTGGAGGAAAGTCTCCACCTCGCCCAGTGTCAGCAGCGCCGGCTTCTCGGCAGTAGGTTTCGTGAAGTTCATCACCACGCTAACGTGTGGTCTCACGTTCTCACCCTTCTTGTCAATCCATTGTCCCTGATATTCCGTCATCCATGCTCCGCCCTGCTTTCCCTTGCGCGGATGGAAGTCGGCATAGAACACGGCGAGATACGAACCGTCCTTGTCGAACACCTCGTATGCCTTCACGTCGGGATGATAGACGGGGATGTCTTTGTTCTCCTTGAATGTTATGCCGTATAGTCTGTTTGCCAGTCCGAACACTCCGTCTATCACGCGGCTCAGTTCGAAATACGGGCGCAGCATCTCGGCGTCGAGGTTGAACTTTTCGAGTTGCAGTTTGTGGGAATAGAAGCTGAAGTCCCAAGGTTCCAGTTTGAAGTCGTCGCCCTCCATGCTCTTCGCCTTCTTCTCGATGTCGGCCACCTCCAGCTTTGCCGTAGGCATATAGGCGTCGATGAGGTCGTCGAGCAGCTTGTACACGTTCTGCGTATTGCTCGCCATACGGTTTTTCAATACATATTCGGCATACGTCTCATATCCCAGCAGCTGTGCTATCTCCCTTCTGAGGTTAACGATTCTCTTGCATATCTCCAGGTTGTTCTCCCCGTTGTCGTGCGTACACATCGTGTTGCGCTGCATATACATCTCGCGTCTCAGTTCGCGGCGTGTGGAATATGTCATGAACGGACTGTAGCTGGGATAGTCGAGTGTGAATATCCATCCCTCCTTCTCCTGTTCCTTTGCAGTCATGGCAGCCGCCTCCTTCGCCGTGTCGGGCAGTCCGTCGAGATCTTTCTCATCGGTGATATGCAGGGTGTATGCCTTTGTCTCCTTCAGCAGGTTCTGCGAGAACTGCAGCGACAGCATACTTGCCTCCTCGGTAAGTTTTCTCAGTTTCTCCTTTCCCTCGTCGTCGAGCAGCGCACCGCTTCTCACGAATCCGTCGTAGCAGTTGTCGAGCAGTCTCTGTTCCTCAGGAGTCAGTTCGCGGTGGTTGTCGTATACCGCCTTTATCCTCTCGAAGAGTCTCTTGTTGAGTCTCACGTCGTTGGCGTGTTTCGTCAGTATCGGCTGCATCTTCTGTGCCAGGGCGTCCATCTCGTCGTTGGTCTCCGCACTGAGCAGGTTGAAGAACACCGTGGAAACCCTCGACAGCAAGTCGTAGTATCCGTCCTTGTCGTCGTCAACGTTGATTATCGTGTTGTCGAAAGTTGGTTCTGCGGGATTGTTGATAGTCTTTTCTATCTGTTCGTCGTCGCGCCTGATGCCTTCGAGAAATGCCTCCTCGTAGTCCTCGAGCTTTATTTTGTCGAAAGGCACCGTTTCGTGCGGTGTCTTGTATTGTTCGAGGAATGGGTTCACTCTTTTCGTCTTCTCAATTTCTTTTTCTTCCATACTGTATGTTGTCCTTCTTCTGATTTCGGTTTAAGATACTTATTTATTAATACAAAGATACCCTTTGTTTCTAAATGACACAACAAAATGGGTGACATTTCTCGCTGCTCTATCTTTTTTTAACAGTTGTGATGGTCTTGTGGTTGCTATATGGCTTCGTTTCCGTCTGACTTTGACAGGGTTGTTGTTTCCTTGACGACTGATTCACTTACCTGTCTGGTGGTTTGTCCTCTGATTTCAGGCAAAAATGGATAAATGCATATATTCATATTGTTAATTGGGCAAGTCGTCTGATTTTAGAAGAAAACCGAGATAAGCCATTGTATGTATTTTACTAATGGACAAGTTCTGTGTTCTCTTCTAAAAGTCAGCGGACTTGTCCAATCGGAAATACATACAGAAGGTTATCTTTGATTTCTTCTGAAAAATCCCGTTAGGAAAAGAAAATGAATTCTTGTTTTCTCTCGATTAATCAGTTTTTTTTTGATAAAAAATGAAGGAAAAGTTTGCAGGTTAAAACTTTTTGTGTACCTTTGCAACCGCAAATCACAATTATGTGTTGTTTGCAATAATAAATTTATGATGGTGCCATAGCTCAGTTGGTAGAGCAAAGGACTGAAAATCCTTGTGTCCCCGGTTCGATTCCTGGTGGTACCACTCCTCCTTTCATTGGTCCTGTTTGCGCAAGCAGCAGGGCTTTTTTTATGTCCTTTTTTAGTGATATCCGCAATCCGTTTCGTTATGCAGCACTAACCACAAAACTATATTCCTGCCTTATGGTTATGCCGGCCGGGATAATCCGTCAATCCCCATTTGGGACGAACCGTTGCCTGACAGTAGATGTAGTATTCCGCAAATGTTTTGGGTAATATAAACATAATATAAACAAAAAAAAGAGATGCATCCTGAAACCAGGATATCATCTCTCATTTCCCTTCATCTTTTCATTTCCCATTTGTGGAGCCTCTTGTCGGATTCGAACCAACGACCCCGAGATTACAAATCACGTGCTCTGGCCAACTGAGCTAAAGAGGCGGGTGGGCAAGCTACTTGTATCGCGTCGCTACAACCAACTACCTTTGCTACGTTCCCGTCCTGGAGGATTCGAAGGGAGCTGACCGTACAAGACTTACCCGTCTTGTTCACTTTTGCGGGTGCAAAGGTAATGCTTTTTATCTTTTCCACAAACTTTTTCCTTCGAAATTTCAAAAAAAAGTCTGCCTATACTCGTTATACCATATAAAATAAGTACTTTTGCATCGAAATAACAACTTAAGAATAAAGAAAGAACAAAGAATATGGATATCAACAAGTCTTCTAACGACGAATACCGGCAGTTTACCGCCTTTGCCCGAATCGACGGAGCGATTATCGGTGTGATGTGGGTTGTCAGTTTCTTCTGCTTCATTGGCAATCTGCAGATGCCCATGCTCGGACTCGCAGGAATGGCAATCGGCATATACTCCATCATTATGGCAGCCATGAGGCTCCGCAAGTTCCGCGACCGCATTCTCGGAGGCAGGATCTCCTTCGGCAAAGCCACTCTCTATTCTATAATGACATACTTCTATGCCACTATCCTCATGGCAGTGGGACAGTACGTATATTTCCAGTTTATCGACCAAGGCTACATGGTGAACCAGACCATCGCAATGCTTTCAATGCCAGAGACAGCTAAAGTCGTTACGGAGGTGTATGGCATGGATCCCAAGCAGATGATAGCAATCCTGCAGGCCACCATGGGAACGATAAGGCCGATAGAGATAGCGTTCCAGTTTCTGACGCTCAACGTGATATTAGGCATTATCATCAGTGTGCCCGTGGGTGCGCTGATGCGCAAACAATAGATAATACATTTTCAGACTATGGATATATCAGTAGTTATACCTCTATATAATGAGGACGAATCATTGCCGGAGCTCTATGCGTGGATAGCGCGAGTGATGAAGAGCGAAGGCTTTACATACGAGGTGATATTCGTGAACGACGGATCCACCGACAAGTCGTGGGATGTGATAGAGCAGCTTCGCGCTGAGAATCCGCAGAATGTGAAGGGAATAAAATTCCGTCGCAACTACGGTAAGAGTCCCGCTCTCTATTGCGGGTTCCACAAGGCAGAAGGCGATGTGGTGATTACCATGGATGCCGACCTGCAGGATTCTCCCGATGAGATTCCGGAGCTCTACCGCATGATAAAGGAAGACGGCTACGACCTTGTTTCGGGCTACAAGATGAACCGCAAGCAGGGCGACCCCCTCTCCAAGACCATTCCGACAAAGCTCTTCAACGCCACGGCAAGGAAGGTAAGCGGAATACATAATCTGCATGACTTCAACTGCGGATTGAAAGCCTACCGCAAGGATGTGGTGAAGAACATCGAGGTGTATGGCGAGATGCACAGATATATACCATATCTGGCAAAGAACGCCGGCTTCGACAAGATAGGCGAGAAACCGGTACACCACCAGGCACGCAAGTTCGGTAAATCGAAATTCATGGGATGGAACCGCTTCTTCAACGGATACCTCGACCTTATAACGCTGTGGTTCCTGAGCAGCTTCGGCAGAAAGCCGATGCATGTGTTCGGATTCCTCGGCACGCTGGTGTTCATGATTGGTTTTCTCTCGGCTCTCGGACTTGGCATAGACAAGCTCTGGTGTCTCGCCAACGGCATTCCGCAGAGACTCGTCACCTCGTCGCCCTTCTTCTACATCGCTCTCACGATGATGATGATCGGAACGCAGCTATTCCTCGCCGGATTCCTCGGCGACCTGATAAGCCGCAACTCCTCTACGAGAAACGACTATCAGGTGGAGAAGGAAATCTGAATCAAGAATACATCTTTGAATCAAGAATAACGAAATATGAATTTTTCACCCTTCCGCCTGTCGTTGCCGGCAATCATCGCCGTTGCCGCTGTCGCAGCATCCTGTTCTTCGGTGGACTGTCCGCTCAACAACAAGGTGCTCACCAATTATGCCCTGCTCGATGCTGACGGGAGAACGGACACGATGAGGCTTGCCATGACGGTGTCGACAAACCGCACCGACGGTTTCGACTCCGTGCTGATAAACAAGGACCAGGACATCACGAAATTCTCGTTGCCCATAAGCAATGCGCAGCCCAGAGACTCCTTCTTCGTGGAGCTGACGGATGGTGTGGCGACATCCCTCGACACCATCGTCGTGGACAAGGAAGATATGATGCACTTTGAGTCCACGGATTGTGCTGCATCATATTTCCACAAGATTAAAGGAGTGACAACAACACATCACGCCATCGACTCCGTGGCTATTAACTATCATAACGTTGACTATGACACATCGAAGACACACTTCCACATTTATTTCTCGCCTCGCCATTAGCGTGGTGATGCTTCTCCTTGTGATGGCAATCCCTGCCAATGCACAGAAGCGGAATGCCGCTGCCAAGAAGAATGTGGCAGAACGCGACACCGTGGCGCTCTTCCGTGGCTTCTCAGTGTCGGTGGATGCCGTAGGACCAGTTATGATGGCGGTGAGCGACTACGGACAGTATGAGGCTGCCCTCCATCTCAACCTGCGTGACAGGTATTTCCCTGTGGTAGAGGTGGGCTACAGCAAGGCAGACCACAAGGAGGAGAACACACAGATGACTTATAAGACGAGTGCACCGTTCTTCCGTGCCGGAGTGGATTTCAACGTGTTGAAAAACAAACACGACATCTACCGGCTTTATGTGGGAGCGCGGTATGCATTCACTTCATACAAGTATGACCTCGCTTCGCCGGGAGTTGAAGATCCCGTGTGGGGAGGCGTCACACCATACGAGGTGAAGGGCGCAAAATGCAACTATCATTGGCTTGAGGCTGCCGTGGGAGTAGACGTGAAGCTCGTCGGTCCGCTGCATCTCGGCTGGAGCCTGCGCTACAAGCAGAAGCTGACAGCAGACGAGGGAAAGCTCGGCAAGTCATGGTATGTGCCCGGATTCGGAAAGACTGGCACTACGGCTTTCGGTGCTCTCTTCAACATCTCGCTGGATATATAGCATGGCACATCCAGAGGAAGACAATCTCTGATGTTGATGAAAGAAATGAAGGTATACGTCGATATATAATAAAGGTATTAAGGTATAATTCAAAGAGACATAAATGCAAACAAATCAAAGAAATATGGATAATAAAAAGAAAATGAGATACCTCAAGTTGGGTATCCTCTCGTTTGTCGTTATAGCGGCGGTGCTGATTGTAGCCAAGCAGCGCAATGCTCCGTTCCAGAAGAATACGGGCTTCGTGTTCGGCACCGTTTACAATATTACATATCAGAGCGACAAAGACTTGCAGCCGGAAATCGAGGCTGAGCTGAAGAAGGTGGACAATTCGCTTTCCACTTTCAATCCAAAGTCCATTATTTCCAAAGTGAACCGCAATGAGGATGTCGTAGCTGACAGTATGTTCGCCGAGGTGTTCAAGTTGGCAGAACAGGTGTCTGGAGAGACCGACGGAGCTTTCGACATCACCGTGGCGCCATTGGTGAACGCATGGGGATTCGGATTCAAACACGGCAAGATGCCTGACAACAGGAAGATAAACCAGCTGAGGAAGATTGTGGGCTTCCATAAGGTAAGCATGAAGAGTGGGAGAGTGGTGAAGAAGAATTCAGCCACGATGCTCGACTGCAGTGCCATTGCCAAGGGCTATGGCTGCGATATGGTGGCGCGCCTGCTCGCCTCAAAGGGAATAAAGAACTATATGGTGGAGATAGGAGGAGAGATTGTGGTGAGTGGCGTCAACGACGAGCGTATGCCGTGGAAGATCGGTGTTACGAAGCCTACCGATGATTCGCTGAACGTGAACCAGGAACTGCAGACCGTGCTCAATGTCACCGACAAGTCGATGGCGACAAGTGGAAACTATCGCAATTTCTATTATAAGAACGGCAAGAAATATGCCCATACCATCGACCCCAAGACCGGTCGCCCCGTGCAGCACAATATCCTGTCTGCCACGGTGATTGCCGACAACTGCGCCACTGCCGACGCCTATGCCACATCATTCATGGTGCTCGGTCTCGACAAGGCGAAGAAGGTGTTGGAGAAGCACACGGAGCTGATGGCTTATTTCATCTATTCTGATTCTGAAGGAAAGAATGCTGTGTGGTTCTCTCCTTCGATGAAGGGATATATCGTGGATAAATAATATATTGTGGGTAATCACTTCAATCCATATAGTCTGCTGGCTCGCCTTCCTCTGTTCCAGGGAATGAGCCTGAGCGAGTTTGACAATGTCATAGCTCATGTCAAACTTGGCTTCTCAAAGGTGGAGCGGGGTGGGACGGTTGTTGCCGAAGGAGAGGTGTGCAACGGACTGTCGTTCGTCTTGCAAGGCGAACTGGATGTGGAGACGGTTGCCGACGATGGTGGGTATCGCATAGTGGAGAGTGTTGCCACGCCTTGCGTGTTGCAGCCCGAGCGTTTGTTCGGATTGACACAGCGGTACTCACGCAAATTCATTGCCGCCACGGAGTGTAACCTCCTGACGATAGACAAGGCGGAGATAATGAAAATCGTTACTGCCTCTGAGGTGTTCCGCCTCAATCTGATGAATATCCTTTGCACTTTGACTCAAAGGATGCAGCATCTGCCATGGCGCCGAAGACCAGAGGGCATCAGAAAGAAGATTGCTTTTTTCCTCTCTTCCCGTTGTCTCCATCCTGCCGGCAAGAAAACGCTTGTCGTTGGTATGGTGAGACTGGCAAGGGAGATCGGCGAGAGCCGTCTCAATGTTTCTAAAGCCCTGCATGAGCTGGAGAGTCAGGGACTGCTCGAGATGGGGAGAGAAAGAATCGTGGTGGCAGCGCTGGAGAAACTGTAAGCCCCTCAAGCCCTTTTCTGCTCCACTGATGAAAATATGATTACAACATTAAACCCAAATCAGTCATTAGGGCTTGCTTGGATTTTGGTTTTTAGAAGAGTGGATTTTGTTTGTCTTTTACCCCCAATCGGTCATTATGGTTAACCGCCTTGATCACCGTTTGGAGTTCAGATATTGTCTCTATAATCCGCCGGTGTCATACCGTATTTCTTTGAGAACAGTCTGTATAACGTCTGTCTCACCGGCACACCGCATTCCTGGGCGATGGCTTCGATAGAATAGTTCGGCTTTTCCTTCAGCAGCTTTGCCGCACGCTCCATACGCAGGTTGTTGATATAGTTAGTGAACGTCAGCTGTGAGTATTTGTCGAATACGGCATTGAAATGGCTTGTCGACATTCCGGCTTCGGCTGCCACTTCGGTTCTCGATAGTTTGGTGCGGATGAACAGGTTCTTTTCGAATATCATCTTCTCAATCTTCAGGAATTGCTCATATTCCTCGTTGTGAGCCTTGCTGTCAGTCTTCTTTTCCGTCTTTACTGTCTCACCGGAGTTCACAGCCTTTCCTTTGTCATCTGTTGCAGATGCCTTGTCATCGGCTGATGCGGCATTATTCACCTTGTCTGGATGTTCCGACATCCTGTCGAAAAGTTCCGTCTTGTATTTAGACAGTTCCCCGATGAGCGATGACGACACCCTGTTCTTGTTCTTTATTATCCTGTTGTCGCGAATGATGAAGACAATCAGTGTGATGCAGATGAAGAGCAATACACCCATGATGATGTTTGCCCATCTGTTTATCGTCAGCTGCTTGTCCTGGTTTTCTATATAACTCTTCAGCACTTTCTTGCCCATCTTCTCCGACAGCCATGTGGCGTTCTGCTCCTTGATGCGTCGTGTCAGCGAGTCGCTCAGGTTATATGCCCTCATTCCGGTATTTATCGCCTCCTTATATCTTCCGAGAGCCTGCAGCACACGGGCTTTGTTCATGAGTATGGTGTTGGAGTAAGTGTAGTCCACGGTGTCTCTTCCGTGCGACATCCAAGTCTTCTCCTCTTCGTTGATTTTTTTCAGCGCCTCTTTGTATTGCTTTGTCTCCATCAGATACGGCACTACGTATGATGCGCCGTCGGGCAGGAGGGCAGTACGTTTGGATAGCAGGTTGTCGAAACATTCCCTTGCTTTGGCATGATTGCCGCTCTTCTCGTATGCTATTGACAATAGCGAGTAGTATCCGGCGTTTGCTACGTCGTTGGCACCGCTCACATCCTCCTTCAGTTTGTTCAGCTTGTCCAGGCATTCCTTGTATTTTGGCTGCATGTCGATTACCAGCTTGTATTCCTTGATGTCGATAGCCGAATTCGCTTTCAGCGAGTACACGGTGGCGAGGTCGAAATATGTGTCCCAGTCGGGAGTCTTCTTAAGCTGTTCTGTAAGTATCTGTATGCAGCGGTCGAAGGCATTTATGGCATGCCACATGTTTCCCACTTCGCCATGACATTCACCGATGGTCATCAGCAGCTGTGACACGAGTTTTCTGTCCTTATGCTCGTATGCCAACTTTATGCCCTTGTCTGCCATGGTAAGGCTTTCCACATAGTTGCCGCAACTGTAAAACTGCGATGAAGCCATGTAGTAAAGTTGCCTTTCCTTTTCCGGATATTTGTTGATGTCTAGGTCGTTGAGGGCTGCCACGGCATAGTTTGCCGCCTTGTTGTAGTTTCTCAGTGCGTTGTTGTAAACCATGCTCATTAGATAATTCGCCTCGATGTTCGTCATCGAACCGTCTTTCTTTCCGGTCTCAATCATCTTCAGGGCGCGCTTGGGCTGAGTCAGACTGATGCCTCTAACGTATTCGAAGGTGTATTTGGAATTTGCCTTCTTTATAGCCGTTGATTTTGCCTGTTCATCCTGTGAACAAGCTATGAAGGCGATAGTCACTGCCAGTATCAGCAATATAGTGTTTAGTTTCTTCTCCATTTGTCTTTTCCTTTCACGTCTTTACCATCCACTTCCGTTGTCGGTATCGGTCCACATCCTTACACGTCGTTATATTTCACTTGCTTGCTTCTGTGTCAAGGAGTGATGCCGTTTTCCAGGAGGTTTCTCGGTAAGTCTTCTTTGTGTGGTCAGTATTGAATCACTTAGCTTTAATTGCGATGAGATTATATATATTAATGTGTTATTTATTCGCTGCAAATATAATACTTGTCTTTTATTCATACTTCTTTTCTTTGTTAATAATAGCAAAATAATTACATTTCAAGCCTCTCTTGCGATATGTCGCAAAAATTTGTAGATTGCAAATGTTACAAATTGCGTTATTATGCTATTCATATTTTGTAAAACGTTGTGTTTTAGCTTGATGCGATAATTTACGACATTCATTGATTTTGTAACTTTGTAAAAAATATCCTGTTTGGTTTATTTTGTTTTGTATCCAAATTTTATAAAAAACGTGTTGTTTTGTAACAATTGTATTATTCTGCGTAGCGTTACATGAAACAAAGTGTATTGCGACAATGAGTCGATTGAAATTATAGCAAGTATGGAATTATTTCATTTACTTTGCATCGTTACAACAAACAAGAACCTGACACGACGGTCGCCACCTTAGACCGACAGGGTTATCGGAAACACGCCAACACACCTGCTGAATCTTTATGGTCGCAGGTTCTCCATATATAAAATAAGTAAGCAATAATTAATAATGTTGTGAATCTTAAAACTAATAATGTCGCTAACAAAAAAGTAAGTTTAATCATGGACAGCCTCCTTCGGGAGGCCGCCACAAAAACTAAAAATTATGAAAAGTAAAACTACAAATTTAAATGTCGCTAATTACAGAAGCGTAATCAGGGCTGCCGCAATTCTCATCTTGACGATGATTTGCGGTGGTCTCTGTGCGCAGACTGTTAGTATTAGTCCAACGACCGGTAATGTGATATCGGCGTTGAGTTATGGATCAGAACAACATGAAGCAGGTTACGGTGGAGCATGGGTTCACAATCAGTTGCCAATGACATTACTGAATTCTGATGAAAGCACGCTCACTGATAATGGCCTTATGGCAAAACATGCAAATAATGTTGGTGTCGTAGATGGATATATGGTATTTGCTTCTGGCGCCAAATCCACTACCATTAACCATATGTCATTGTCTTTGCCTAAAGGTTATCGTTTTACGAGTTACAAAATTGTAATGGACTATGCTAGCAATAGTGCGACTCAAAGTACTTTCAAAGAGATGAACTCTTCGTTCAGTTCAACCCTCGCAAGTGTTTCTGTGAAGCAAAATGATAAGGGGGTCGTAATACAGCGTACTTCTCTTAACGCTTCAGATATGGGTAATATCCTCTATTTTAAACAGGAGCATTTAGAAAATGCGCTTGCAAGGGTTAAAATTACTTCCTTTGTCGTTACTTTCGAATGTACAGAAAAGTTCGATGAGAACCTTAAGCCAGGTGTAACCACTTTGACGAGTGGTGTAAGCTGTCTTGCTTTGCCTTTCCAGACACAGAGAGTAGACCTTGGACCTATCACACAGAAAACAGTCAACAGTTATACATCTTATAAGTATGACTACAATAAAGTAGAGGACCTTGCGGCAGACTTCCTGTTATACGACAATTCTGGAATAGTTGGTGGTACAGCAGAACCTGGAACCGTTGGTGATGGAAACATTGCCAAATTAAGCTTCGATGGAACCAATACTTACATTGGTCTCAAGAACAATACTTATTGGCTTGAAACTCCAACGGATGCCGTTGCACAGGGTGGTGTCAACATTCCTGTAGGCTATCGTATTGTGGGCGCCCGATTGGTTTACGTTAATAATATTTCCGAGAATATCAAGAAGGGTGACAAGATCTATATCACCGACGGTAAGGGTAAGTATATGAATGCCAGTCTGAAGTTCACTGCAACCAAAGTGGAATGGAATTATGCTGCTGATGGAAAGTTGTCAACGACATCTGGTAATTCAACGGTTTATTTACGCCACGAAGAGTCAGGCATTTTCTTATGGAAGACCTATTCTCTGAAAACTACGAATAAATCCGACCAAGCCTCTGCATTCAACACTGATGGTACCAGCCTCTTCTATGGCAGCGGAACTGATTCTCACATAATATCTTTTGATAGCAATGGTAATGCTGTATATGACATAACCCAGCAGAATGCAATTGCTCTTAACGCTAATGTTCCTGTCAGTGACAATTCTTTCACCGTAAAGGTATATGACAAGACCGGTGAAAATGTTGCCCATCAGGTGGCAGTAAACAAAGACAATCCAACTGGCGACATCGTTCTTGAGAAACTTAACAACGACGCCATCAAGTTCCAGATTGAAGGACTTACAGGTGATCAGTTGGCATACGTTTGCCTGCAGGTACAGCTTGAGGCTCTCAACCCATACATCGACAAGATGGATATCTCTTGTACCCAGCCATCGGGAGAGAAGAAACTCAAGAACCAGTATCTCGCCGACGACTTCACCATCGGTACTAACGGTAAGGTGGATTTCGCTGTGCCAACAAACTTCGGTACTACTGGCTTGCGTTTCGCCTTCGAAGGACTCCACCACAAGAATGCCGATGAGACATACGGTGATCCTACTGTTGTGGGCAAGCACTCTCGCTACCACTTCGTGAAGTCTGAATACTACGATTTGATTAATGAGAACCTCCAGGATCATCGCTCAGAGGCTGCCGACTACGACTACACCAAGAAGATTGAAGTGAAGGTGGCAGGAACACAGGCGTTCAAGTGTAACAACTCCGACATCTTCAAGGCTGGAAAAACAGGTGACGGTACATACTATTATGTAGAGGACCGCTATTCAAATGCAGCATACAATACTCAGGGCGGAACTTGGCAGAAGATGCTCGTGAACAATGGTGACGGCTACGTGAAGCGTTATCTCGTGGCCTGCGACGAGACCCGCTACAACATCGCTCCTACAACTACTCCACGCCATGCCTTCTATGCTTACTACTCAACAGACCTCAAGTTGACTACAGTAGACTATGTGCCGGAGCTGACTTATACCAAGGTTTACAACGACGCCGTAGTGCCAAACACTCATGACGCAAACTATTACGTAGGCGTGAAGGTATCGCTGAAAGACACCGACGACAAGCCTATCGCAGCAGGTCAGGGGTATGTATACGCAAAGCAGATTATCGACAAGATTGCTGAGGACATCACTAACAAGAAGGAGAACGCTCCTGTAGACACCAAGCACATCCTCTATTTCGATGCCAGCAACATCAACTCGCTGCTCTTCAGTGATATGGATCCTACATGGGGAACTCTCACCGACCTCAAGGCAAAGCTCGGCGACAACGCACTGCTCTATATGCCGGAGGGTGTGACAGCCAACCTGAAGAACGTAGTGACGAAATCCCTCTCCGGTGACGATTTCGTGTCGGAAAACGATATCGAACTGGTAGACCAACAGCCGTTCTTCGCTCCTTACAGCATCCGACTCAATGCTGCTAACGAGGTGGTATATAAGAGAAAGGTGACGCTCAACCACAATGAAACAAAGAAGTGGGTATCGCTGATGCTCCCATTCACAGTGGCAGTGGACACAAAGACAGGAAGCTATGTGCAGACCAAAGACAACTGCGCATTCACGTTCTACACGATGAATACCGACAACACATTCAGCAACGCTCAGGAGACAGGCGAATATATCTATGAGGCAGACGCACACTTCTCGCCATTCACAGGACAGTTCGTTACACAGCCAAACAAGGCTTACGTAGTGAGCATCGACCAGATGGAGGAAACCAACAGCGACAAGGTACTCTTCGTTGTTCGCCAGAGCGGTTCTACTATCGAGGCAACACCGGCAACGCTCACACAGCCTCTCATCCAGGGTGAGACTGCAACGGGCAAGATCAAGGGCGAAGCTACAACTCTCGTGAACTACGGATCATACTGCGGAGTGAAAGTGCCGAAGACTGACGGAATATTCTATTTCAACAAGGATAAGTTCATCTCATCACTTCTCCTCGACGAGAGATTCCAGGATGTGTACGTATTGCCATTCCGATCATACTACGCATGTCAGAACGGAGCGAACAATGTGCGCTACCTCAACATCTCGCTTGAGCCGAACACTGAGACATCATGGATAGACAATGCAACGGAGACTGCAACGGCGAGCGCCGGCTTCATGTTCTCGGCAGAGACAGGCAAGCTGACCATCACGGCAACGAAGGACCTGCGCACCAATATCCGCAACATCAACGGACAGACAATAGACACTACCTCTCTTAAGGCTGGCGAGACACGCACAGTGGCATTGCCAAGCGGCATCTACATGGTGAATGGAACGAAGGTTGTGGTAAGATAGCCCTCATTCTGATGCACTGACTGAATATTAACGACTTAAAATGAATGAATTATGAAAAAGAATAAATATATCAAGCCGGCAACAGGAGTCGTGAATGTCCAGACCTATGGTAGGATGCTCGCTGGATCTCATGACAACTGGGCAGACAGTAAATCTCACAAGAAAGGACTGTGGGATGACGATGCTAATGAATATGATGAGTCTGCCAATTCCAATTGGGCAGGCTATCAGAAAGATTCACCTTCATGGTGAGAGTGATTGACTTGCTTGCGCATTTCAGAACAGTTTTTCAGAAATGCGTTGTTTGACAAGAAACCCCAGGCTCTGTGAAGAACTTGGGGTTTCGATTATTTTTTGCGTAGTTAGTTATGGAACGTGATAGACAGTTGATAATCTGAATACCAGATCGACTTCAGCCCCCTCTCGTTCTCCTCCGTAGGACAACCCATCCTAACCTTCCCCAAGGGAAGGAACTGGTTACTCCGATTATGGATAATCCTTTGACAATCATACAGTCAATAGTATCTGTCCCTCCCCTTCGGGGGAGGTTAGGTGGGGGCTGAAGTCAATAGTAGGAGTAATATATTCCTACTATTGGAAAAGGTTTTAAGATCATGATGGAAAACAAAAGAGACTTGTCGGCAGTCGTGTGGCTGCGAGACAAGTCTCTTTGTAGTTGGTGTATTTATTCTTTGCCCATATTCAAGCAGGAGACATTACGCCCGGATTCAAGCCGGGGCATCATGTCAAGGCATGGGGCATCAATATTACACCATTCAATTATACTCTATATCTGATATTCAGAGAGTTAGCTATTGTCGGGGATATTTATCGGGGACTGCACGAACTTCATACACAACCATGGATATCAGTCACTTACACGATTCATCCTACTTAAAATCAATTGATTTCAAGCCTCAAAAAGACAATCAAGAGCAGCCCTTATATATATAATAAGGTGTAAATTCACGTAATTTTATGTATATACAAGGCAAACATAGTTGCCCGCCTTATATTATAAGGTGTAGCATTCAGTAGCAGCAAAAGCTATTCAAGCTACTCTAAGGTACTGTATATATATGAGTTATAGGGAGGGCTTCCACCGTATCCTCTCTTTGCCTACCCCTATAGAGGGAGCGAGGCAGCGACCGCAAGGGGTTGCCTTGCGTCTTTTAGAAAATTTTCCGGTATACAAAATGCCTTTTCTTTCAAGTCTTCAGATTTTTTAATATTCAATTTTGCAATAGTAGTCTCTCAAGTAGTATGTTTGCAACATGAGAATAAATGATAGAAATAAAACCATATAAAATATGAAGAGAAACAGAAAGAGACCACCACCATCCAAAGACTCCAAGACGAACAGATAGGAACTATCTTAGACAGTAAACAGAATAGGCTATGTAGAGCCAAGATAAAACTAAAAGGGACAGGCGAAACCCTGTCCAACAAAATAATGATATTACGATTATGAAACGTGATAGCATTAAAACTAAGTCTATCTCTCGAACACTATGCAACCAAAGAGAGTATAGACATAAAGAAACTTTGTTTTAAACGTTCCTCTATAAGTATTGAGGACTTTACAAAACACATCAAAGAAGGATATTGCTTTTGTCATTGGTTTAACACAAAAACTGACACCTTTACTATATACGAGAAGACAAACGCTAATTTTGATAAAGCTAATGTGCTATTTGTTGACGTGGATGATTTCAGCATGGAAATGAAACAATTCGTTGGTGGATTGTCAATGAAACCAACAGTATACTATACCACTCCAAACAATCTCAATCCACAAAAGGAAAACAAATACCGCTTTCGCCTTTGCTATGTGTTCAATGAGGACATTCCAAATGGAGAGATGTTAGCCTCAGCATATAAAGGCATTATAAGGGAGATTCGCAAAGATTATCCAACTTATCCCGACCAAGACTCATGTGGAGCAAGACCTGCACAATACATGAATGGCAATGGAACACCAAAATGTGAAGCTTATTCCACGGAGTGTGTTTATTCCTTATCGGATTTCGGGGTTTCTCAAATTGAGCCTGTTCACGAAGAAACAGTGACTACAAAGGAAAAGATAAATGGTAATGAGTATGTCTATTCTATCACAGATAGTGATTTCATCAACGACCTTTTTACATTGCCACCATCAGATTTAATAGCCAAGTATCATGAACGATACTATTATTTTGACCATTCAGAGCTAACCTTCAATGATGGCTATGCCTTAGTTCCCGAAGACTACCAAGAAATCTACAGAAGTTGGTATCAAGACACCTTTATAAACAATAGTGGAGACATTCGTAAGGTGTCGGTCATAAAGATAAAGAGGGATGGAGATAACAGAAGAAAGTGTCTGTTTGTTTCAGCCCTCATTCGTAGAAAGATAATGCCCGATATCACATTTGAACATCTGCTCTATAATTTGGTTGCTGAACGGCAATGGTACTATGACAATAGCGATAACGTGCTAAACAATCAAGAACTGATGCGGATAGCCAACAATGCCTTAAGTATGGCATACGAAAAAATAAACGTGAGTACAAAACGCAAGCCGAGCAAGTTCAAAGTGGATAAGGCATACTGTCTTGAGAAAGGCATTAAACCTAAAGCAATGGTTGGTTTGGTCAGACGCAAACTGAAGGATGAAGAGATTGGGAGTTTGTATGATTGTAGCCTGTCGGTGAAAGAAAACCTTGAGCAACTCAAAGCCAATGGCATTAAGATTGGTCTGAGTCGACTCTATGAGTTTTGTGATAAAAATGGTATTCCAAGGAGGTCTTACCGCAAGATGAAAGACTAACTCTTCTGATTTTCCATTCTCAAACGATAATGTCTATTTTTCTTTTTTATGTTATTATTGATAATGGAAAATCCATGCAACTGTATCAAACAATCAAGTGTATCAATTTAATCTTTCTAACAGGTATTGATACGCTATCCAAAATGTATCAATCAAATCTAAAAGGTTATTGTGACACAGATGCAGTATAGATTGCACAGATAAAAAATTATTCTAAATACAAACACAAAACAGCAAATTCATGAAGAGAAATTCTTTAGTCTCAACATTTATTGTTATCTTTGCAGTGTCATATTGCCAAAATAGGCTTTATTGACGGACATATTTAGAGAAGCGTATTTCGCTATATTCCTATACGAGTGAAACTTGGACACTTTCACACAAAGTAATGTTTAGGGGTATTGTGAGAATAATGCTTCCCTTGGTGTGTATTCGTACATATAAACGAAATACGACCAAGTGGGGCTTATTCTCCTATTCCTTCATTACACGGAGTCCAAGCCGTCACTCGTAGGGATCAGGAGAGATAAAGCTCCACTTTTCTTTTTATGTTCCCTAACATATCAAATTACTAACGGCACGGTTTGGGCTTAAAGTGCGCCAAAAAAACTTTCAATATGGCAAGTTTAGAAGAAAGCAAGCAACTTATGCTGAGAATTTGTAACCTTCCAACCAATACAGAAGAACTCAAGAAACAAGGTTTCCAAGATAAAGACATAGAGGCGTACAGAAAGCTTATGAGTAATTTGGATCCAGAGGTGAACAAGCTTGTTAAAAGAATGAAAGAACTGATAGATTATAAACCAAAGTTTTAAAGTTTGACATTATAATCATGGTTGAAAATAAACTCATAGATACTGTTTATACAAAAAACGGAACACTATCTGTAATTAGCCAAGACAATATGCTTGCACTAAGAAATGGTAGTGTTGGATATTCATGTATATACACAGACCAAAGCATATATCAACCAATTTTAAAAGAGGTTCAAGAGATTATTGATGCTTTTCATTATAATTACAATATAGATACAGCTCTGATTCTTGGTGGCGGATGCTGCACTATACCAAGATTCATGATAAAGCGTTTCGACAATTCTGTCTATATAGATTCTGTAGAATATATGCCTGAGATTATAGAAATCACGAAAAAATATTTTCTCAAAGGTTTAGCAACGGACAAATTGAACATCATAAATGGCGATGCTTTTCGTTTCATTAATGAAACGGGAAATAAGTATAATGTCATTTTTGTTGACTTGTTCAATGGTGGTAGGATTGTAGAAAAAGTAATGAGCGAATCATTCATAGAGAACTTACATAAGCATATGAAAGATGAGGCAGTTACAATTGTAAACACATTTCAGTGTTCAACAACAGAACGTGATGAAATTTGCAAATTGGGACGAAAGTATTTTGAACGTTGCTTTTGTAAGTTGGATGAATTTGGTACTAATTATATTGTTTTCGTCAATTGCGACTTCAAAGTCTAAAAGACCTACGGTTTAAAGTATAGAAAATATGGAAGAACAGATTTATTATCGCCCTTTATGGACTTGTGGGAGATTTAACGCAAAAGAGTCCGTGGCTATATATTACAACCTAATTGATGGTATGGCATACTTTTTTGAAGATATGTCAGCATCTATCATAGGACTCATACTTGCTCTTCCGAGAAATGGCAGCATATCTGTCAGCAAACTTTCAGACGTATCAAATATCTCAGAGAACAGTATTGTTCCTTTTATGGAATCGCTTGCAGAGATAGGACTTCTTACGTCCCATTTTTGTACAGAAGAAATTGTAAACGAATACCGTACAAAGACAAAACACAGCCATACAAACAGCAATTCATCAACCTATGCTGCAACCAAAGAGGACTCAGCCGTAGAACTGAACGATGCAGAATTAGCATATAAAGAGAGAGTTGGCGGTGTCGTGGGAGTTATGTTTGAGCTTACCTATAATTGTAGTGAGAAATGTATACATTGTTATAATATCGGTGCGACACGAAACGATGAAGAGACATCACATAGAGACATCAAAGACAAGCTGTCCTTGAATGATTATATCCGCATCATTGATGAACTATATGATGAAGGTGTCGTCAAAGTATGCTTGTCGGGCGGAGACCCATTCTCAAACAAATATGTTTGGAACATATTGGACTACCTTTACAGCAAAGATATCGCTGTAGATATTTTCACCAATGGGCAAAGTATTGTAGGTAAAGAAAAGCTGATTGCGGATTATTTTCCTCGTATTGTAGGCTTGTCGTTGTATAGTGGAGTTGCTATTGAGCATGACAATATTACAAGAGTAAAAGGCTCTTGGAACAAAACCATATCTGTCATAGATAGCCTTGCGGCATTGTCTGTTCCTATGGTCTTGAAATGTTGTGTGATGCTCCCAAACGTGAAATCCTACAATACGGTAACAAACATAGCTAAACAATATGGGTTATACGTTCAATACGAACTAAATGTGACGGACTCTATAGATGGCGACAAATGCGTAAGTCATTATCTCAGACTGAATCCCGAGTTATTGGAAATTGTATTGAGAGACCCTAACACAGCAGTGTATGTAGGCAATGAGGTTACGCTTTGGGGAGGCATGGATATAAATATGGATGAGAATACATGTCGTGCAGGATATAATACATTCTGCATCACTCCAAATGGCGACTTGATTCCTTGTTGTGCATTCCATCTCCATTTCGGTAATCTCAAACTTCATCATCTTAGGGATATACTTACCGACAATCCCATTCTTACCCCAATTCGGGATAAAATAGCGATTAGTTGCATGTGAAGACAGATACGTGAATTCTCTTCCCATGCCATCAGACATGGGCTATATATAAAGAATCGAAAGAGATTATTTTGTCCTTAGAACAATGTAAGTTGCTTCGTGTCTTCAATGCAGTATCCTTGCAATGCCTTTGGCTTGTTATCAAAGAAACAATATGCTCCCAAGGCAGAAATAAGGTTCATGATAAAGTTGCTTA
>OGQO01000363.1_pt1 | contig 49267 bp, 26 predicted proteins | sample 1553241 | NCBI WGS metagenome assembly OGQO01 (sample SAMEA2579933, study PRJEB22360) | human gut metagenome | biome: human gut; feature: human-associated habitat; material: faeces | place: Denmark | collected 2008/2010
AAAACTCTGCGTTCTGCGGCAATTATCTTAGTTCGCTGCCGGCAGAACAAGTCAGCTTGTTGGCTGCAAAGTAGCTATTATTTTTGTGACATAATAAGCAATCTGTGACCTGGCAGTAGATTTGGATGTGCGAAGTTTGAGCTGGTTACATTTAAATAGACGCAAGGAAATGTTATTTGTTGCAAAGGAACGTCATTTTCTGCAATAAATTTATTTGGATTGATGAGAGATTTTTTGGTATCTATTTGGACTAGAGAGATTTTTTGATATCTTTTTGGAGGGGGATTGAATACTGTCATGGAGAAAGCCGATACAAAATAACTGGAAAATTGAAAATTAAGAATCCAGTCACCGAAGTAGGAGGAAAAAGCAAGCTGGAATGTCGGAAATGGAGAATCCAATCACCGGAATAGGTGAGGAAGGCAAGCTGAAATGTCGAAAATAGAAAAAAAAGTCAACTAATTGGGCAGGAAAGGCAAGCTGGAATCCTCAAAATCATCAAAACAGTCAACCAAAGCAAGAAAAAGACAAGCTGAAATGTCGAAAAAAGAGAAAAAAGTCAACGAAGTAGCAGGAAAGACAAGCTGAAATCCTCAAAATCATCAAAACAGTCAACCGAGGCAAGAAAAAGACAAGCTGGAATTATAAAAATCATCAAAGCGGTCAACCAAAGCAAGAAAAAGACAAGCTGAAATGTCGGAAATAGAGAAAAAAGTCAACGAAGTAGCAGGAAAGACAAGCTGGAATTATCAAAATCATCAAAACAGTCAACCAAAGCAAGAAAAAGACAAGCTGGAATTCCCAAAACTAAAATTCCAGCCATTCATCTACTCGTATGCCTATATATACAACATAATAAGTGGATTTTATATTAATTTTACTCTGCAAGAGAATATATTAACGTCATGATTTATAGGAGAAAAAAAGACAAAAATATAAGAAAAGTATATCCACTTAGATTGCTTTGTAGTATAATAAAGGAAGTATATAGGAACGTGATGTGCATGAAGAATTTATCGTATTTGTTGTACGGGGGAGAGCGTATGTTCGTGGGAAAAGAATCTAATAATCAACAGAAAGGTATGGTGAAAACATGCGAAAACAAAAGAGAATATGGGCGTACTTGCTAAGTGCGGCGATGGTTGTAACATCATTTACAATGTCTAGCGCAACAGGAAAGGCAGAAGGTACAACAGAAAAAGGTAAGATCGTTAGCGTGATGGACAGAACCTCGACAAAGAAAGCGGCAAGTGTAACAGAAATAGGTAAGATCGCCAGCGTGACAAACAAAGTTTCGACAAAGAAGACGGCGGGGACAGATTCCTTCCAAGATCTAAACAGACAACAGATCACGGAGGCAATGGGTGTTGGATATAATTTAGGAAACTCCCTGGAAGCAAATAGCGGAGGAACTCCAAACGAGACAGCATGGGGGAATCCGGTTTTAAGCAAAGAATTTGTTTTGGCAGCAAAGGCAGCAGGATTTCAATCAATTCGAATTCCGGTATCTTATTTGAGCAAAATCGATGATAACAATGGATACAAAATTGATTCTGCATGGTTGGATCATGTACAGGAAGTAGTAGACTATTGTGTACAGAACGATATGTATGCAATCGTTAATATGCATGGAGACGGTTACACAACGGTAAGCGGTAGCTGGCTGCTCTGCGCAAGCAGCGATCAGACTAAGATCAAAGCTAAGTACAAGGCATGTTGGGAGCAAATTGCAGATCGTTTCAAAAATTATGATGAACATTTGATTTTTGAGTCAATGAACGAAGAATATGACGGAACCTATGGTACTCCAAATAAGACAGCGTATAACAATATCAATGATTATAATCAGATTTTTGTGGATACGGTTCGTCAGACCGGTGGCAACAACGATCGCAGATGGCTGTTGATACCCGGTTGGAATACAAACATTAATTATACGGCAGACAATTATGGTTTTGTGCTGCCAACGGATCAGTATTTATCGTCTGATATTGCATCCGGCGAAAAAAGAATTATGATTTCTGTGCACTACTACGATCCATGGGATTTTTGTGGTACAGAATCAGCCGATAAAACACAGTGGGGCAGCGAGGCAACAAACCAATCCAAAGTACCGACTTGGGGCGATGAAAGTTATATGGCTTCGCAGTTTAAGAAAATGAATGATAAATTCGTATCACAGGGATATGGCGTTATCATTGGCGAGTTTGGAGCCATCAACAAAGCAAACTATGATAGTCGGAATAAGGCATGTCGAGCCGATTATTATCAGAAAGTATGTTATTATGCAAAACAGTACGAACTGGTGCCTGTTGCATGGGATAATGGATTCGATGGTGACTATGGTTTTTGTCTGATAAATCGGTATTCTTGTCAGGTAACGCATCAAGACATTATTGATGCAATGATGGAGATCTATCGTGCATCTTCCACGGCAACCGGGATAGCTTTGGATCAGCAGGAAATCACGATTCATGTTGGGGATGCGGGAACACAACTTAATGCAACCTTAACACCATCTGACAGCAAAGATGTTATTAAATGGACATCCGATGATGAGAAAGTAGCCACAGTAAATTCTGATGGTTTGGTCACAGCAGTGGGTGCAGGTACTTGCACAATTACGGCAGCGATTGCGGCCGGATGTCAGGCAACGTGCAAAGTGACCGTGCCAAAACCTTCCTATATACGGACAAAGCTGTATATGTTAGATACATCCGGCTGGACGACGATCGCTAGTGAACAAAGTGTAGATATTTCAATGAAAGACGAAGAATTCACGTTATCAGTTAAGCCGACAGACACGCAGCTTAAAAATATCGGTTCGTTATATATCAAAGATATACAGGCGGCCGAAGCGGCAGGTTCAGCACTTAGCTATGCAGTTATTACGCTGAAATCAATAACAGTAAATGGGAAACAGTACACGATCAAAGACGGCACGTATACATATGATAGCAGTTTGGAATCGGCAGCATCCGATGGACTGTCAAATAATGTGTTTGATTTTGCTTTTATTAATATTTGGGCAGATGTCATGACACATATTCAGGATGTGTCGGTAGAAAGACAGAAAAAAGCTTCCTTTAATAACGCTTCGTATCAGGGAACTAATACGGTGGAACTTACCTTTGCTGTTAGCGGTGCAAAGGTAAATGGGGCGGTAGAGCCAAGTACAAAACCGAGTGCAACGCCAAGTGTGAGCCCAAGCACAGAGCCAAGTGCAAAACCGAGTGCAACGCCAAGCGTGAGTCCAAGCACAGAGCCAAGTGCAAAACCGAGTGTAACGCCAAGTGTGAGCCCAAGCACAGGGCCAAGTGCAAAACCAAGTGCGACACCAAGCGTGAGCCCAAGCACAGCACCAAGTTCGAAACCGAGTGCGACACCAAGCGTGAGCCCAAGCACAGAGCCAAGTGCAAAACCGAGTGCAACGCCAAGCGTGAGACCAAGCACAGCACCAAGTGCAAAACCGCGTGCAACGCCAAGCGTGAGCCCAAGCACAGAGCCAAGTGTAAAACCAAGTGCAAAACCAAGCGTGAGCCCAAGCACAGAGCCAAGTGCAAAACCGAGTGTAACGCCAAGCGTGAGCCCAAGCACAGAGCCAAGTGCAAAACCAAGCGTGAGCCCAAGCACAAAACCAAGTGTAACGGCGAAAGGATTTGCTGTGTATGCTAAAGTTAAGGGAGCAGGTAAAATTGCAGTGGGTTCTCGCTATAAACTTGCTGCTAAGAAAAAAATGAAACTTACTGTTCAGTGGGTTCCGAGAAATGCTGCAAGTCAAAAACTAACATTTAAGAGCAGCCGACCATCCATCGTGAAAGTAACGGCAAATGGTACTGTAAAAGCAGGCAAAAAAGCAGGCAAGGCAGTCATTACGATTACGACAGCCAATGGATTCAGCAAAAAAGTTCGTATCCAAGTCATGAAAAAGCCCGTCAAGAAACTTACCGTTAAGGCAGGAAAGCGTAACCTTAAGAAAGGCAAAAAACTGAAATTAAAGGTAAAAGCAAAACCGGGCAAAAAGCTGGCATCCACGCAGTATTGCTGGAAATCTTCCAATAAGAAAATAGCTGCAGTATCTGCAAAGGGTGTAGTTAAGGCCAAGAAAAAAGGTACTGTGAAGATTACAGTTTATGCAACCGATGGCAGTGGCAAAAAGAAGAGCGTCAAGATCAAGGTAAAATAGGGATATCGAGGAATTAAAGAAAGATAAGTGTTGTGGGATATAGAGGAGACCGCCGATTGGCGGTCTCTTTTGCAATATAGGAAACAAAAAAATGTCCCATATTATAAAAGCACTCTGTGAGGATGCAATCGCGGTATAAAAGAAAATTACATAGGCAATTGTGTAACGTAAAGAGTGTTAAATGTAAGTTGTTCTAGTGCGTCTGCGAGATATTGCGTATGAAAACAACAATATTATTCATTCTTTTAAATTTTTATCGAAATATTTCACAAAGTTTTCCAATAAAAATTGTGCACAATATATAATTTATGTAAGGGGAGTCAATAGATTAACAGATTTCTGTAATGACAAAAACATAGAAAAATCAAACAATATCGATGGTTTGGTTCAATATAAAAGAAATGAAAAAAACGGAGAAATGTTTGAACATGGATGGTGTATGCTTACGACGAGATAAGTAAAATAGTTGCATGAAGAGGGAAGGAGTAAGATACCATGGGAAAAAGTAATCTTATTAAAATTGCAGCATTGTTGTTAGTGATGGCATTGGCAATCATCGCTTTAATTCCAGAAAAAAGTACTGATAACAATTTAACGGGGAAAGAGAAAACACAACAGATATTGATGGATGATGCCGGAAAATAGGTATTAATAATATTGTTATATAACGATGACCGTTTCGCATAGATTTTGCGTAATGGTCATTTTATATTGTAGACACTAAAAAAAGTTGTTGTTATTTTAACTAAAATTATATTTGAAATATTGTTGAATCCGCACAATATCAGAATATGAAATTGTCTCAAAAGTACATAATTCATCGAATAAATTATGTTTAATACTTCTTATGGAAATGAAAATAACGGAAAAGGGAATAGAAACGTTATGTATTACAATGAACATCTAGAGGCGTTGATAATTACACCGTAAACGAGGAGGACGATGATATGAGTAGGAAAAGTATTAGATTGAAAATCTTTCTTGCACGACTGCTTGTGGTAGTGATGGTTGTAACTAGTATACCATTTTATCAGAAGCAGGAGGCAAAGGCGGCTGGTAACTTACTTTGGCCGGTATCTGGAGGTAAACTGGGATGTGGATTTAATTGCTCTTGTGCAACCCATAGGGGATATCATAATGGAATTGACATTAATGGAGTTCCTGAGGGAACCAGTATAATGGCGGCGGAGAGTGGTGTTGTTATCTGTTCTAATAATACAACATCAGGAAGAACTGAAAAATGCAATCGTGGATGTCAGGGACAAGGCAATGGACATCATGTTGAGATTAAACATGCCAATGGAATGATTACACAGTACAATCATATGAGTCGAGTTGATGTATCAATTGGACAGAGTGTTACCCGTGGACAGGTAATAGGTGCTGTTGGGCAAACGGGAAATGCCTATGGGGCGCATTTACATTTTGTTGTATCAATTGGTGGACGTCATACAGCATGGTCAGGTACAGGTAACAGGGTGGTAAATCCGTTGGACTACCTCGGTGGTTCCAATCCGCAACCGGTTGCAAACGCTTCTATCCAAGCCGTATCATGTGACAAATATGATAATAATCTTGTGCCACGAGCAAAAGTATATAATCCAAATGGACAGAGAGTTACTACGGTAGGAATAACAATTCGAGATAATAATAACGTGATCGCCAGCAAGCAGGAAACTATGAAGCCAGAGGGGCAGTATTCACACTCTTCCAATATATGGTTTGATTGTAGGACGGAGTGTGGCGTCACATTGCGTCCGGGGCATGTATATAATTGGCAGATATATGCAAATGTTGGCGGTAAGACCCTTTATACTGATTGGATATATGACAGGACAACCGGTACAGAAAAACCAAATACACCGGCATTTAGTACTGCTAAGACACATTATGCGGTTGGGGATGCAGTAACGGTTAATTGGGGTGCTGATAGCAATGCTACAGGGGGGTATTCCCTAACAATCACACAGACAAAAGGTGGAACATATACGAAAACATTAACAACCAGTACTGCGAATGCTACTTCTTTGGCATTTGCATTACCAAGTGCCGGGGAGTATAAAATTACAGGTTTTGCGCAAGGAAGTTCTAATAGCGATGTAGCAACGTTAAATAAAACGATTGTTGCACATGATCCATGCAAAGTACGCTTCGTTGAATTTGACAAAGATGGACAAGAGAATCTTTTATGCGAGCAGACAGTAAAATACGGATATGCCGCAACTGCGCCACTTGGTATTTCAAGAAAGGGATATACTTTCTTGGGCTGGAAAGGAGAGTACAGCAATGTTACATCTGATCGTACGATAGAGGCGCAGTTCAAGAGAAATACATACAAGATTACATTTTGCGACAAAGATGATAAGGTGATCAAGTCAGAGTCCGTCTTGTTTGAAGACAGTGCAACTGCGCCGGAACCACCAGAGGCTGAAAAAGGTTATGTGTTTGCTGGATGGGATTCTGAAGATTATAAAAATGTACAGGGGAATGCTACGATTAAGGCAACTTATGTATGGGCTAATGATGATCTTCCTGTTGTCATTACTTTGAACAAATGCGAGTTTAAGGATGACGGATATATTGTCAATTATGATATTAAAAACAATCCAAATAAGCGTACAAAAGGACGTGCCCTGGTATCTTTAAAGACATCAAAAGGGAAATTGTTAGATTCGACAGAATCAAAAGCTTTTTCTTTGGGGAAAGGAGAAGAGAAGAAAGGCATAGAGATTTATGTGCCATATGAGGGGGCTGCAACAAAGGCAGATTTATATATTATTAATGGTTTTTCCAAAGGAATCCCGATTTCAGAGGTGGCTACTATTGATGTGGCACGTAATTGGAGTGAGTGGAGCCCGGAAAAACCAGATGATAATAATGAAATTGAAACCAGAACAGAATATCGACATCAAGATAAGGAAACAACGACAACACGAACAAATGCCAATGCAGGATGGTCATTAGATAAGTCGGTCCTTGATGGAGATTGGAATTATGGCGCTTGGAGTGGATGGACAAGAAACTCAATTAGTGGATATACGAATGAGACATCCAAGAGAGAAGTGCAAACGCAAAATGTACAGGACTCTGCAGCACGTACATTATATAATTGGTATTATTACAGATATTATAATACCAATGCAAAAACATTTTATTACACCTACTCATCTAGTATGGGTGGTACCAGGTATGATTGGCAGACAGATTATTGTCTGCCGGTAATTGGGACTTACTCCGGTCATACCGGATATAAACCTGCCGGTGGTAAAAACTTTTCTGCTGAGATATGGTTCTTAGCATCAACGCAAAATATAGCAGCTTCTTCGCATACTGAATGGAGATATCGTGATGCGACAAAGGGATATACATATTATTGGTCGCGTTGGAAGGATTGGACCGGGTGGAGCACGAATGAAGCAAAGGAAAGCAATACTAGTAAGGTAGAGACAAGAACAGCATATCGTTATCGTGCCAAGATGAAAGACGTAGAGGACAACTCCGGAAAGAGTTATACGGTATCAGGAACACTTGATAGGGAGCTTGCTGGGAAACAGGCGACATTATTGGTATACAAAAATGATGAACCATCAGATTCTAATAATGAATATGTGGGACAGGTTGCGATTGGAGAAGATGGCAGCTATGCATATACATTTATCCCTCGTCAGGCTATTAGCGCAAAAACAGGCGATTATACTGTAGCGCTTGCGATAGAAGGTGCTGAGAATCCGGTATTTTTGGAAAAGATCATTGCTCCAAAGCCGGAATATACGGTTACATTTAAGGATGATGAAGGAAATATCATTGATACACAGAAGGTAATGGAGGGAAGTAGCGCAACTTCGCCGAAAGTACCAGATAAAGAGCATTATTCCTTTGTGGGTTGGGACTTTGGCTTTACCAACGTTAGAGATGACATGGAGATTACGGCACAGTATGTGAAAAATAAATATAGTGTTGCTTATGTAAATTGGGAAACCAAAGAGGCAGAAACTAAAGTGTTTTCTTATGGTGATCCATTAGACTACCCGGAGGAATCAGTTATTGAGGGCTATGATTTCGTTGGATGGACAACATTAGATGGTAAGAAGGTTAATGAGGTGACTGATAATTTGGTGTTGATGGCAAATTATAAAATACAGACCTATACGATTAATTTCTATGATAAAAATGAGAAATTAATTAATTCTCAAAAGGTAGAATATGGTAAAGATGCTATCGAGCCAGAACATGAAGATGTTGATAAGATGGATTTCAAAGGATGGAATACCTATGGATTTATCCAAGTCAAGTCAGATCTGGATGTATATCCGGTATATGTATGGAAAGAAACAACAGAGACGCCATCTTGTGACACAAAATCAGGTGTGTTTACAGAGGCAACGAAAGTAAAACTTTCTGCAGAAAAGGATGCAACTATTTATTATACAACAGACGGCACCACGCCTAATGTATTTAGTAATAAATATACAGGGGAATTAACAATATCCGCCAATACATATCTTCAATTTGTGGCTGTTGCACCACAAAAGAATATGAGTGAAGTACAGGCAGTATCATTCCTTGTGGCATCTGGAGAAGATGATCAGGGGGCATTGGTGGTGAAAAAAGAAAAGTATAAAATGGATCGAGGATCTGAAACCAAGATCACTTATTTCTTGAGTCACGATAATCCGAATATTGGTGTGAACTTTTACAGTTTGGATGATAATATTGCCACTGTAGCAGAGGATGGAACGGTGCATGCCAATAATGTTGGAACGACACAGGTATTTGTTAGTACGAAAGACAATAAGTATGCAGATTATTGTGAAATTGAGGTTACAACAGATGATGTGGATGTAGAATCTATTTCACTAAATAAGACTTCTGTGACAGGAATAAAAAATGAAACGATTCAGATGCAGGCTACTGTTTATCCTGAAAATGCAACAGATCAGGAAGTTGATTGGTATGTAGATGATAATAGTGTAGCATCTATCACAGATCAAGGAGAGCTTACTATTCTTAAAAAAGGAACAACGAAGCTTCGTGCATATGCAAAATCCGGAACATGCATTGCGGAGTGCGATGTGCAGGGATTAAATGAGTATCAGGAAAGCAAGTTGCAGATGTCTACACAGTACATGTATTTGTATGAAAATGATCTGGATATTCTGTATGCATATTATAATGATGCGGCAGTAGAATGTACATGGACAAGTCAAAATGAAGATGTGGCTACGGTAAAAGATGGTGTAATAACAGCGAAAAAGGAAGGTCATACGGTTATCACAGCAACCGCAGAGGATGGAACGCAGGTAACAAGTATGGTTATTGTAAGCAAAGAGAAGCTTGCAGAACCTGGCGCCTCACCAGAACCGACTGAAAGTGCAAAACCGACTGAAAGTGCAAAACCGACAGTAACGCCAGTTGTCACACCAGGACCGACGGCAGATGCGAGTGAAGAGCCGCAAGTAACACCAACGCCGACAGTTTCGCCAAGTACACAGCCGACAGTGACTCCTAGCGGTAGTCCGACGATTGCCCCATCTAATAAGCCTGTAGTGCAGCCTCCAAAACGACCGAATTGCAAGAAGCCGGTTGTGAAAGCACCGGCGAAAGTAAAGGGCGTGAAAGTAAAGAATCTCAAGGGCCGTAAACTGAAAGTTTCATGGTCATGGGATATAACGGATGGCTATCAGATCCAGTATGCTATGAACCGGAAATTTACGAAGAAGAAAAAGACAGTCACACTGAATTCTTTGCTGTCTAAGAAGACGTTCAAACATCTCAAAAAGAACAAGACATATTATGTACGTGTTCGAGCATTTAGGGAGTCCGGAAATGTTAAGAAATATGGTAAGTGGAGCACAGTAAAGAAAATTAAGATTAAGAAGTAAAGTTGATTCATAAGATTTGTAGTGATGACCGTTTCGCATAGATTTTGCGAAACGGTCATTTTATATTTATGGAAAAAATTGAAAAAATTGTTGTGATTTTTAACGAAATTTAATACAAATAATTGTCAAATACTCACAATGTTTATGGAAATAACCATTTCAGAAATACGTATTAGATTGAATTTATCATGCTTTAGGGAAATCGCAAAAATGAAAATAACGGAAAAAATAGACAACATCACCTATATTACAATGGGCATTGTTATGGAGAAATGAAATTTATGGAAAAAGAGGTGATAGAATGTTTTGTCCAAATTGTGGAGCGAATAATTATCCAAATGCATCATATTGCGTTTCTTGTGGTATGCGGTTGAACTATGCGCAAAACACACCATCACAATTTCCAGACTTACCAATGAAATGGCATAAGTATCTGGTGTATATTGGGATGTGGTCAAGCATAGCGTATTATCTATACGAGGCAAATCAAATGGTGCAATATGATCGGATTTCACCAATGATTACAAACAAAATTTTTATGTTTCAATACTTTGCTTATGCTGTACTTTGTTTTTGGCTTTGGTGGCAGTTGAAAAACTTTAATAGAAAGGCATGGAGTGCTTATGTCATATTTTTGGTGCTATCAATATGGCCTAGTATGATCATCAGAATTGTTTTCTTAATTACGAATGTACAAGCATATATAATGGCAGGACCAGGCTTCATTTTATATGAAGCTGGTACCTTTTTGGTAGTATGTATTGCTTCGGAACTAACGGCACTACTCAATTTTATTTATTATAAGAAAAGAGCAATGTATTTTGTAAATTGATACGGCAAAACGGCATTTTGGGATGCGTTGTAATATAGTTTTGGTACAAAGGTACGACAGATTACACAGGGAGGATGAAACAATATGCATTATCAAGGTATAGACGGATATGTATATAATGTGCTCGAGAATGAGAAGATTGCCGGTGGTGGAGAAGGAACAATTTATGCGATACAGGGCAATGACAAACAAGTTGCTAAAATTTTTCGTGATGATAAAAAGACAAAAGATCGTGAGGAAAAATTGCGGTTAATGGTGTCAAAAAAAATGACAGACGAACAATTGGAGTATTTTACATGGCCACAGGACGTATTATATAGTATTGAAGGATTTGTCGGATATGTAATGCCTAAAGTGACAAACATGCGCATGCTGACAGAGTTATATAGTGAGGATAAGTATGATATTGAGTGGCGATTGGCTGCCGCAATTAATGTATGCATAGCTTTAGAAGCGATTCATGAAACAGGGCAGGTATGTGGAGATTTGAATCCGTTAAACATTTTGATCAATTTGGAGGAAAATTCGGCAGAACGTTGTCATGTTACATTAGTTGATACGGACTCTTACCATGTGGTCACCGATACGCAGGATTTTCGGTGTGAGGTTGGATTAGGCGATTATCTTGCTCCAGAAATACAGAACAAATTAACCAATGGATTAACATTGCGAACAGCACCATTACCTACGTATACAAAAGCAACAGATGAGTTTGCGTTGGCGGTGCATATATTTGCATTATTGATGAATGGCTGTCATCCGTTTGCCTGCGCAAAACAGATGGGTGAACAGATACAGGATGATAGCAGTTATGGTCAGATGAGTACAGTGCAGGATTCCGTGGTAGCGCCACAACCGATTGAGAACATCAAGAAAGGATTCTTTCCATTTTCTCAATATAAGGCGGGAATTACCATTCCAATTAGTGCACCTGACTTTACAACATTACCGGAATCCTTGCAAAAACTTTTTATTAGGACATTTTGTGACGGATATATGAATCCGACAAAACGAGTTTCAGCAAGTGAGTGGATTGAGGCCTTAATGCCATTATGGAATGAGGGATTTGTAGAATGTGAAGCAGGACACAAACATTTAAGGCAGTCGTTAATCTGTCCGATATGTCAGGTTCAAGAAAAGATTGCCCATTTCTTTAGGGGTATATCCAATGGAAAACCACCAATTGATGATCCTGAGCATCCACCAATAGAAAAGAAATCTGGTGGTCAGAATCGACCACCGATAGCATCTTCATCAGGAGTGTCAGGTGGCGGTAATGGTTCCGGTCCAGTGATGCCGCCGGATTTGCAACCGTATTATGATCCTGAAGAGACTAAAAAATCTGTTAATACAATATGGAAGTTATTTGGGGCAACAGTAGCGTTTCTTTTATTAATCGTTTTCTTGTATATGTATGTTTATACGGAAGCTTTTAATCATTATCAACAAACATTATCGGGGCAGACGGAAATGAAAAATGCGCCAGAAATATGTGAGGGTGATCTAACACAAGATATAGAAAATGGTGATCTGCTGGTATTTTATGTAGAGAGTGTGGAAGCATAAAGGTATAGCATGTCGCTAAAATACATAAGAAAGGAATAAATATTATGGATTATATTAATGCAACAGACAGTGAATTGGAACAGTTAGTTCAGCAAAAAGATATTAATGCTATTTGTGAACTTGGGGAGCGGTATCTTTATGGGAAAAATGGTCATGAGAAGCAATATAGCCTTGCTTATAAGATGTTTCACAAAGGAGAAAAACAAGGCGATAAAAGAGCCTATAAGGGTTTAGGTGATATCTATCATAATGGTTGGTACATGATTAAAAACGAGGAGTTGGCAAAGGAGTATTATCAGAAAGCAGGAATATCTGTAGTGCCTAAAGATAATCCTCCACAGCCGCAACCACAGCCGCAACCGCAGCCACAATTGCAGACACAGCCATCAAACGGAGGAGGAACATCGAATCGGACATCTGCTGTCAATACGGATACACAACTGCAAAGCTTACTGAATACTGCGAAACAACAGCACAATGACTCCGACTATACCGGAGCCAGTCAAAGTTGTATGCAGATATTGCAGGAAGTACAGCGCCTTCGTAATAACTCAATGTCATATCAGGGCAATGCTCCGATTGATAAATATGAGATTGATGCATACTGGTTGTTAGCATTTATTGGATATAACACACAAAATCATCAGCAATTTCAAGATTACATTGTTCGAGATGGTGTGTTAGCGTTGCATCCGTGGGGAGCTTATCTGCAGTATGTTATACATATGATGGATAATGCTGCAGGGAGTGTTTTACAAAGTGATTTTAATACATTGTTATTTATTAGCAATAATCAAAATTTAACCATGTCTGAACGTGGTGACGTGTTCGCTGCAATTGCTGATCTGATTTCAAAAGGTCATGGAAAGAAAGAAGGATATAAGCCGGACCAGGCAGTTGATTTTTTGCAAGAGGCGGCAAACTGTGGTAATGAGTTTGCAAAGGAACAGCTGGGATACGAATAGAGGAGGATTTTGTGATGAGAGAACAGTTGACAATGGACAGAATATATGGAAATGAGATAGCAAGTCTGACGGAGCCTCATTTAGCGTGTGCTTTACTTTTGGATACTTCCGGATCAATGCAGGGGGCACCGATAAGAAGCTTGAATGAGAGCATCCAGCAATTTAAGGCTACGATCATGGCTGATCCAATTGCAAGGAAGAGAGTTGAAATTGCAATTATTACATTTGACTCAAAGGTAACAGTAGTCAATGATTTTTGTCCGATTGATAAAATGCCAACACCTAACTTGGATGCTTATGGTTTCACAGAGATGGGGCAGGGAATTCTAAAAGCAGTTGAAATGGTAAAAAATAGAACAAATTTGTATCAAAGTGCGGGGACACCGTGTCATAAACCATGGATATTTATGATTACAGATGGAGAGAATAATTCCGGCTCGTGTGGTGATATGGAAGCTGCCATTGCAAAAGTGAGAGAAGAGGAAAGTAAGGGGAGCAATGGACATCTTTCATTTTGGGCACTGGGTGTAGGCGATTATAATCCAACAGAAATGTTTAAACTCACAAATCGTGTGATAGAACTTAAAGATTGTGATTTTGAAGGAATATTTGACTGGTTAAGCGAAAGCATGTCTGCGATTTCACAAAGTCAGGTTGGTGAGCATATTCAATTTACCGAATTGCCGGAGAATGCCCGTAAAACCAAAGAGGATCGTGCGATTGGCGATGATTGGAACTAATAGTATACCTGCAGCCCATTGTGGTTGGATTGAGAAAGGAATGACAGATTATTATGATTACATATGGTTATTCAATACAAGGTAAATCTCATATTCAGAGAGGCGTAGTTTGTCAAGATTCCAGCAAAGTACAACGTTTACATGCGAATGTTTACATGGGAATTGTGGCTGATGGAGTTGGGAGTGCGGTTCACTCGGATATAGGTTCGAAGATGGCAGTGGATGCTTTATTTGCATTTTGTAATGAACATATCAAAAGAGGCTATTCTATAGAACAAATGCTTCAAGTGCTACAGCAGGGATACGAGTATGCGTTTCAACAGATAGAACAATATGTGTCAACAAATAAACAAGATATTGCACAGTATGATACAACGTTATCTGCAGTTATATATGATGGAGAAAATATTATTTATGGACATGCTGGGGATGGCGGCATTGTTATGCGATGTCAAACCGGCGAGATAAAGGCATTAACAAATCGACAAAAAGGAGCGGATGGAGTTTCGGTGCGTCCGTTACGTGCCGGAAGCACGTCGTGGGAATTTGGAGTATCGCAGGAAGTTGCTGCCGGAGTTTTACTTGTTACGGATGGACTGCTAGATGGAGTTATTGAACCAAGTCTGCTTAATATCCCGAAGACTAGCACTCAGTTTATACAAGGAAAATTCAAAAAGAATAATGTATATATTACGGTGGCAGAATTTTTTATGAATCCGGATGTCGTATTTAATAATCGGGAAATAGTTGATCCGGAAAGATTTATGGAACATTATCTTCGCGGTGATTTGTCTGGTGAAGATGAGGGAAATTTTCTTCAATATATGAAAGCGAGTTATACAAAAAGCTTTGGCGACAAAAATGCAGAGAAATTATGTCAAGTAATTGCTCAGTACAGTTATGCAGTATGGGCATTGTCTAAAGTTGATGATGATAAGAGCTTGGTTTGCTTGATGAATAATGCAATGAAAGTGGAAAAGCAGAAGCTGGAATACTATGTGGAACCAAATTGGAATTGGCTGGCTGGCTGTCAAAAGGCACTGCTTACGAATACAACAATGCCGGAAAAACCGCGGAGTGACATAGTTTTTGATAAGAACATTGAGAGTTCGCAGAAAAAAACAAGGGTTTCAGATACGCCAAGAAAAAAAGAGCATAGAGAACCTCAAAAGAACAACGTTAATAAGAGGGCATTCTCTTCAAATCAAAGAGTTCAAGCTGTAAAAGATAGTAGCATGGAGAGGTATTCAACTAATCACAGAAATGCAGAAAAAAAAGGAAACAAACATATCTCTGTATTAGTTTGTGTAGGTATTGTGTTGTTATGCATAGGGATGTTTGCTCTTGGCAATGTGATAGGGCGACAAAATGCAAAACCTAGAGTGGTAGAAGCGGAACGAAAGGAACCTGTGCGGACGCCGGTTGTTTCAATTGCACCGACACAAGAAGAAATAGCACAACAAAATGAATTAATGTCATATGAGGTGTTATGCTCTATTGCAAAAATGAAGGATGATAAAAATGCTTTTACAGAGGAGCATGCGGATGAATTTTGGGAGTTGACGGAGCGTTGTGGAATAAAAGCGGCTATATTAGAAATCGGCAAGATTCAAGAAGGGCAGAATGATGCTTCAACAGATCAACAGAGAGAGAAAGCAGGCGAGCAAAGTTCAGGCGAAGTATTGTCTAGTCCGCTGCCTTCCCCTTCCGTAGATAATACCAGAGAGCAGCAAAAAATATCTGATAGTTGGGATGCTCTAAAGGATGTTTTAGAACGAGTAAGTGACAGCGCTAATTATTCAGAACAAATTCTGAATAATAGATATTCTAATCTGCCGAAAACATGGAAGCAAAGTATTAAAAAAAACATTGTAACATTGTGGAAAATGCGATCAGATTTACATAAGACGATGGCATAAAAATACAAAATGAAAGAGAGGAAAAAATTATGGCAAAATATTGTATGAAATGTGGGGGGCAATGTGCAGACCAGGCAATGCAGTGCCCACGATGTGGAGCAATGCTGGGTATGCAAAATTCCGGACATGTATCACAACGTCCATCTGGGGGTGGCTCTCAGTTCAGTGGAGGCTCCTTTAGTCCACAAAATCCAAGTGGAGGTCCTGGCTTGGCAATAGCCTCAATGGTACTGGGAATCGTTGCATTGGTAGTATCGTGTTGTTTTTATTACCTATCAATTCCATGTGCCATTATTGGTGCAATTTTAGGTTTCATTAGTTTAGCATCTGGCAAGAAGGGGAAAGGAATGGCAATAGCAGGAGTAGTATGTTCCATAGTTTCTTTAATACCAGCCATTTTGATGATAATATATGGAGCATCATTTTTCAGTGCGGTTAGCTCGTTAGTATAAATGTAAATATGAGGGAATGTTATACACCAATAAATTGAAGAGTGAGGTAGAAAAAATGGCAAAATATTGTACGAAATGTGGAATAAGAATGGATGATAACGATATGGTCTGCCCAGAGTGTGGGATGCAACAGGGAGGCTATGCATCTCCACAGGAGATGCAATCAATCGATGGGATGCGACCACAGGAGAGTAATGGTAAGTCAGTTGCTTCGTTAGTGCTTGGTATCGTTGGGGTAATAGCATGGTGTTTGCCGATTCTAGGGTTGCCAGTTGGGGTGATTGGTTTGATTATGGGAATCCAGGGATATAACAGGAGCAACGCAAAGGGAATGGCAATGGCAGGAATTGTGCTTAGCATTATCTGTCTGGTTCTTACGATTATCAATAGTTCTATCGGTGCGTATATGGGATCTCAGGGAATGTTGTTTAACTGATTTTTGTGATGATATGAAATAAATGGCAAGATATAGTGTTTCATGAGTCATGATGTGTAGCAGGTAAAGAGAAGACAATTGGAATAAGTTAATGGTAAGAGAGGGAGAAAAATGGCAAAATATTGTACGAAATGTGGTAGCCAATGTGCCGACCAGGCAACATATTGTCCGCGTTGTGGAGCAATGCTTCCACAACGTGCTGTGGAAGGTGGAACTGTTTCGCATAAAAAGCGGAATCATACGTGGATTGTTGGACTTGTTGCAGGTGTGTCAGTATTAGTCATTGTTCTTGTTAGTGGTCTGGCAATGTTGATGTATTCTAAATGGAAGGACAATTCTACTAATAGTGATAAAAACATATTGACCAACCAATCTGCGGATGAAGGAGATCCAGGGGTAGATGATTTGAATATACCATATTTTGAGGGTCAAACTGCAATTTCACGCGGACAAGAAGGCGATTTTGAATACGAGGAGTACGAAGATGGGATTTGTGTCATCGCATATACGGGGTCAGATAAACGTGTTGAGATACCGGATACCATTCAAAACAAAAAAGTGCTTCAGGTTGGAAATAATGGAGAATCTGTGGTTGATACACATAAAGTGGATTGTGTTGTGTTACCGTCTACTGTTAAAAGTATAGGAGGTGCCGCATTTAAAAACACAAGTGATGTTATGACAGGTTTATCGGAACATCCATATGCTCCTTACAATGATAATTTTACGGTGGAGGGAATAGTAGACGGCATTACATATATTGGTGAAGAGGCTTTTCGTGGGTGCAATTTTAATCAGTTCGTGTGGCCATCTGGAACGATGGTAATGAATCGCTGGGTATTTGAATCAGCGAATATAACAACGATTATCATTCCAGATACAGTAGTGCAAATGGAGGAAGGTGTATTTAAATATTCATCGTTGCAAGAGGTTTCTATTCCGGGAAGTGTGTCATCTGTTGGAGATGAATGTTTTCGTGATTGTTTGAAATTAACAAAAGTTGAGTTGCAGGATGGAATAAAGAATTTATGCGATCATGCCTTTTTTGAGACCGAAATGCTTGAGAATGTTTCGTTGCCGGATTCTATAGAATTAATTGGAAGTTCTTGCTTTGTGGGATCGCAAATAACAGAAATACGTATTCCCAAATATGCTGAGGCGGGTCATACAAGAATGGATACAGTAGAAAGTGAGCCATTCGACTTAGATACAACATTAATTGTTGCGAAAGACAGTCCGATGCATCAATATGCATCAGAGAATGGTTATAACTTTAAAACATATTAAGTTACAATGATACGAAACAATACAAGGAGGGAAGATTTTTATGAAAAGAAAAAGAATTAGAATTATAGCAGTTATATTAATTGGCATTATGATCATTAATATGTTTAGTGGAATCCCGTTTGTAGTAAAGTCAGCAGAGGCTGCCACAGGTCAAATGAAAGACAGCCGTTTTCAAAGTACAAGTTATGGCGTAGAAGATGATCGTGTTATTGCACATAAGTTAGTGTTGAAAGATAATGAATCCGTTATAGATTTAGGCATCCCAGATCTTCTTTTAGTGAAACAAGTTATAGATAAGACACGTATTCAATTACATATTTATGGAGTAAAAGGTTTGATTCATACATATGAATTGGATGCGGATAACGAATGGGTAAAAAGATGGGAGGCGGCAGAAGACGGTCATCTAGATGATTTACATAGCTTTGCTAGACGGTTAACATTTAGCAAAGATCACAAACATTTTGATTCTGAATTATATAAAGTTATGAATCCGTCAACAAGCGACTATGACTTAATAAATATAGAGAATAATAAATATTATACATTTAATGCCGATGAAGTCGAATTAATAGGATTATTTGACAGTATGAAAAATGACACTTTAGATACTAAGAAAAAAACAGATAAAATAAGTTGGGTAACATATCGAGTTGGTAAAAAATATGGTATAGCAGATACTACTGGCGAAAAAGTTACAGAGGCAGAATATGATGAGGTAGGGTCAAAGGAGAAAGCTGTTATATTGACTAAAGAAGAAGTAACTGAAGATGGGGCAATAAATTATAAAAAAACAGCGGTAACAGTAGCTGGAAAATTGATAAATCTCGATAATACACGAGAGATGGCTGGTCCGTATTATTTAAAGTGGACAGACGATGATGAATATAGTTATATTAACGTGGAAACTGGACAACGTATAGAACTTGGAACGTATCATGGATTTTACGGAGCCTATGGAGGATCGTTTGTTTTGCTGAGCCAAGAATGTGACGATCTTTCGAGTGCTGATTCTTGGACATATCTTAAATGGTATATATTAACAACAAGTGGCAAGATCATTAATTTAAATGATAAATTAGGTGTAGATGCTATTGACTGCGATGCCTTTTGCTTCAATCAAGGAGTATATTCTGGGTGGACGGATTACTTGCAAGTAACAGGATATAGAGTGTTAAGTCGTATTAACGGTGATGCAAAAACAGAATATGCGTTTCGTGGCTTTATTGATGGCGAGGGAAACGTAGTTTTTGGTTATGATACAAATGAGGATTTAGAATGGGAGCCATATTGGTGGTCTGGAGATTATGGCATTATACGAAAATCAACCAGTGTAAATGACTATTATGATTACAAAGTGATAGATCGTCAGGGACATGATATATATCAATATACAGCAAAATCTGTTGTTGCACAAAACTTACAAAATGAATACATATATTTGTCACAAGATGATAGTGTAATTACATTGAATGTAAAGAGCAAAAAGGTGATATCAAATGTAAAATTAAAATTTGAAGATGATGGACGTTATCAGACATATACATGGACTACAGAAGAGGGGGATTTCATCAAAGTTGAGGATATGGACGGTCGGTTAGGCATTATGAATGGCAAAAATCAAAAAATTTACTGGATGGCCAAGGATGCTGAGGGAAAGACAGATAGTACATCTGATATATATGTCTATGAAAATGATAAAGAAGTTGGTCATAAGAAAACAATGATATTGCTATATAGTAACAACGAGCAAGTTGCTTTGGATGCAAATATGAGTAGAATTAAAGGTATTCCACAATTAAAATCAGTTGTAGATGATCATGTGTATGGCGGGTATATTTTTCATCATTCGGGAGTAGTATACGATTTCTGTGGCAATATAATATTGAAGAACGCCTATGCTTCTAATCCTAATGGATATTCCAACGTCTATGTTTTTTGGGAAGGAGCTGATAAGTGGAGTTATGACTCATTGGTTACCATTAGCAAAACGGAGAATGGTAGTAGCTGTATGTTTGATGAAAAGGCAGCTTTAAAATGGTCATATTTTAATATACAGACAGGTCAGATGATGTTTGATTATGATTATAGGAGTGTATCGGATTTTTATAATGGACTGGCTTGCGTATACCAACAAGGAGAATATAGCGATAGACTAAAAGTAATCAACGAAGATGGCAATATACTTGTAAATTTATATCTTGGAGAACAGGAACTGGAAGGGTTTGCATGGCATTGGTATGGAGTTCCTAAAGATGCCATGTATTCAAATGGTGTAATTTTGCAAAACTCAGACTACTATTTCTATGACTTTTCTAATGTGACATCAGATGATATTGGGTCACAAGAAAGTATAGAAACCTGCTATGACAACGATAGCAATATCCGAGCAGAAAAAGTGGAGACGCCGGATGAAAAATTTCGATTTAGTGGTTTGGACTGTGATTTTACGTTACCAGAGGAAATTCCGGTTATTGGTGGTGGACAGGTAAAAATAGATTTTAGCAAACTTCCAGTGTCCATAGAACGATCGGGAAATGTCATTCGAATAGGTTTTGGTATACTACAAACAGAGAATGATGAATCTCAAAATTTATTTGACTCTAAAACGTGGGATAAGTTGAAAACTAGTGCGGAAAAGATGCAAAGTAATGCAACGAATGGTATTGATGCATTTAATGATGCTAAAGACTTTGGCTGCGTATCAATGCCTATGAGCAAGAAAGTAAAAACAAATGTAACAGGTTATGTGGAGGGGACGCTCAAAAATGGTAAGTTCACTGATAATGTAACCGGTCGTTTTGTATTTCAAATTAGTGCTTCTGTAAAAAAACAATGGCAAACAGCCATTGTGTCGGTTCCGGTTGTATTTTCGGCGAGTGGAGAAGTAAGCGGAACGGCAAGTTTTGCAGTGGGGCTTGATTGGGATAATGCTAAAATTACATTAGAGGGAGATCAGTCAATTGAATTGACATTACCTAAAGTAAAATTGTCGGCAGGCGTTGGAATAGCATATGTTGCTAATGTATCAGTGTATGGACAATGTGAAAATATACTGGAGATAACATCTTCACAGGATTCTACAAATAAAGAAGATGCTCGTATCCGTGATTATATCGATGGTGAAATAGGAGTTAGTGCCTCTTTATTGCTGGCATCTTATGAAAAAACATTGATCAAAGCAAAAAGAAAAGTGGTATATGACTCCAAGAATGGTATGATTACTTCCAACATGCAAAATAAAATGGCAGCACCGGATGAAGAAGACTATAAGATACAGCGAGACTATGTATCGGATATGACTGGATGGCAAACAGATAATAAGGAGTCATCTGGTGAGACGGCTGATATACAAATTCTTCAACAAAATGTGTATAACGATGCTAAACCACAGATTGTTTGTACAGACAATGGCATAAAGGTCATGACATTTATCACGGATGTACCAGAAAGGACAACTGGAAATCATACAGCGGTCGCGTATTCAATATATGACGACACGACAGACACTTGGAGCAAACCGCTTTTGGTAGAGGATGACGGCACTGCAGATATGCTTCCACAACTTGCAACAGATGGTAAAGCAATTTATTTGACATGGGTGAACACGAATAGAGATGATTTTACAGCAACAACGTCAGTAGATGAAATGGCGAAGACATGTGAAATTTCAGTTGCCGAGTTTGACACAGCTAAGAAGTGCTTTAAGAACATAACACGGTTAACAAACGATACATATGCAGATATAAATCCTTCGTTGGTTGTGGAGGATGGCAAGGCATATGTGTCCTGGATTACTAATATGGACAGTGATGTTATCCAATTGTCAGGGGAAAATATAGTTAAATATGCGTCAAATGTAAAAGGTGAATGGGATAGCGATATTTATGAAACATTGGATAAGCCGATCACAGATGTTCAGATTGGAATACTTCAAAATGATGTTGCAGTTGCTTATTTAGTGGATAACGATGAGGATATGACAACAACGGATGATACAAAACTGTTTGTTGGGAATGTTGAAGGTGCTGCCGAAGAAATTATTGCAGATAAGCAAGGGATACAGTCTGTACAGTTTATAAAACTCGAAGGGCAAGATGTACTTGGCTTTTCGGCAAATGATGGATTTTATTATACACAAGACACAAAAATGTATACTTGTCTTTTTGAGAAAGAGGAGCAAAGTAATATAAGATATAATTGTATATCCGGGAAAACTTCCGATTTATTATTGTGTAGTGAAGCGGGAGAAAAGGGAGTAGATATACGGGGATATCTATATAAAGATGGCAAACTTTCAAAGGAGATTCCAATCACGAATCAAGATAAATACATCAAGGAGCCAAATGGATTTTATCAAGATGGTGAATTTTATGTTGTATTTACTAGATCTACAGCGGACATTTGCGATACGGAAATGATGTCATCCACAGATATTTGCACAATGCATTTTAAGGAATATGAAGATTTAAAAATTGATAATCTGTCTGTGGATGAAGAAACGGTTGCTCCAGGACAAAAAGGCTCATTACAGGTAGATGTTATTAATCAGGGATTAAAAGAGCAAAAAGATTTTATCATTCGAGTAATGAATGCGAATGAAGAGTTAGGGAGCTATACATATTCGGAGCTTTTGCCTGCTGGAGAAACGAAAAGAATTGATATTCAATTTGATATACCGGAAGATTTTTCGGTGGGAACCAAAATATCATGTGTTGTAGAGCAAAAAGGAGATGATAACAATACAAATAATACTTTGGAGCAAATAGTTGGCAAAACTAATTTGTCGTTAGATGTTATTGAAAAAGAAAATGCTTATGATGAGACAGAGGGCATCTTGTATGTGAAAAATCCTTCGGGATATGCGGCAAATGCTGTTTTGAAAGTATACGAATCTGGAAAAAATGGCAAGTTATTGCAAAAAAAATCATTAGGAGTAATACAGCCGGATGAAATCCAAAGAATTAAATATTCTTCAGATGAACTGGATGATTTGGCAGCGAAAAGTGGAACACTGTACTTTGAAGTAGCATGTGATGAGGAAGAGACATTTTTATCTGATAATTATGGTTACGTGATGGCAGGACAGGGGAGTGATGATGACGATGATTGGGATGTATCCCCATCGCCAGCAGCATCATCGACACCTAATCCAGTCTCGACGCCATTGCCAAGTGCTACAGCTAGTAATAAGCCGACTAAAAGACCGGCATCGACACCATTCAAAGTTGCACTTGGATATGCTTCGGCAGATTGGTCAGATTCTTGTTTTGGTATTAATGAAGCAGCTGTCCTAGTAGACGGAAATGGAACATTTACTGTGTCACATAAAGCAACTTCAGATAGTACAGATATAAAGGTGTTGACTGTTGATACTGATATGTTATTCAGTGACATGACAAATAATGCAACTTGGAAAATTACACAATTCAGCGTAGGTGGAAAAGTATATCCGATAGGAACACAATATTCTACAAATGATGAACATGGTAATTTTCGCTTTGAATTGCGTAATCTATACAGTGCACTAGATAGAAAGGATGAAATGCTTGGTACACAGATTATTCCGGTTAAAAAGGGAGATATTATTTCGGTAAGTTTTACAATAACTGGAATGACATCTGAAGCATCTAATGCAGGAAAACCATCTGAAACACCAAAGCCAACGGACAAACAAAATCCGACGATCACCCCAACAAATAAGCCCACAGTGCAGCCAACAAAACGACCGAATCACAATAAGCCGGTCGTGAAAGCACCGGCGAAAGTGAGGGGCGTGAAAGTAAAGAATCTCAAGGGTCGTAAAATGAAAGTTTCATGGTCATGGGATATAACGGATGGCTATCAGATTCAGTATGCTATGAATCGGAAATTTACGAAGAAGAAAAAGACAGTTACTCTTAATTCTTGGATGTCTAAGAAGACTTTCAAACATCTCAAGAAGAAAAAGACATACTATGTACGTGTTCGAGCATTTAGAAAATCTGGAAGTGTTAAGAAATATGGTAAGTGGAGTGCAGTAAAGAAAATTAAGATTAAGAAGTAAAGGTGCTTCATGCGATTTATAACGATGACCGTTTCGCATAGATTTTGCGAAACGGTCATTTTAAATATATAGAGATGATTAAAAAAATTATTGTTATTTTTAACGAAGTTTAATTCTAATAATTGTCGAATATGCACAATGTTTGCATAAATAACCGTTCAAAAAGTGTGTTTTAGATTGAATTTATCATGCTTTAGGGAAATTGCGAAAATGAAAATAACGGAAAAGAGAATAGAACAACCCTCTGTTACAATTACCACCTAAAGGAGCCTATAATAATGATATAGTAAATTGGAGGAATTATAATGACTAACAAATTAAAACGCATATTTGCAACAGTATTAATCTGTACATTAATGATCGGATGCAGCTCTCATGCTGCTATGAACGCCGAGGCAAAGAGTGTGAACAAATTTACACTTAGGGTGGGACAGAAAGATACATTGCGAGTCACTAATTGCAAGAAGAAAACAAAGTGGAAAATAACATCGGGGAAACGTGTTATAAAAATTGTAAAACGCAAGAAAAACAGTATTGTGATCAAAGCACGTAGAAAAGGTGTAGCTAAGATAACGGTTAAGGCGGGGAAACAGAGATGGTACGTCAAAATAGTTGTAAAGGCGAAGAAAGCAGCAAAGAAAACAGCAAAGAAAACAATGATGGATGTTAGAACCCAAATAAAAAAGAGTATTCGGGTGAATGTTAGTCGTTTGAAAGATGGAAAAGTGCTTTTTGCTGTATATAATGGATCAAACTATTTTATACCTTCAATGGATGTGAAGTGTGCACTGTACAATGATCGCGGGACATATTTAGAGGACATTACCATCAAAGTATCGTATTTAGGTGCTAAGAAAACGTGGTACATGGCAAGTACGCCTACGTCTCCTGATATTTTTGGACCATCCAGAGGTACCCTTGAGAGCTTGGCACCAGCAAAAACAAAACTTGTGAGTACAGATATAGTACTTGATAATACATGCACTAATATGAGTGGCAGTGTTAAGCCAAATATCGATTTTTCATGGGATGGTGGAGAACTTTATGTTAGTTATGCATTAAAAAATAGTTCTATGAGCAAAACTGCCTATTGCTATTTTGCGATTTTGTATAAGGATGCCAATGGTAAGATTGTTGGAGCAGAAGATATGGGATCGTTTACAACGCTTTCACCGGGAGAAACTAAGGATGGCACTTGGGAGGTGTCCAAAAATTGCTATACGAATAAATTAGTTGGTGCAAAAAGTGGAACGATTATTGTATATGCGGGGCATGAATAAGCTGAAAATATAATTTAACAATTGATAATAAAAGTGATTGCCGAACAACAGCATTGTCTATAGAAATATAGATCGTGCTGTTGTTTGTATTATAAGGACGTTTTAATATTTTAGTAAGTCTACCCCAACCATCCCTCCTTTTCCTTGACGAAAAGTATAACATCTCATATAATTTTTACCAAGCAAATGTTATAAAATGGGATTTGCCATTATGATATTTCATTGCCTTAGCAGTTGACGACAAAATGGATGCGATATGCTTATTTTCAAGTCCGTTTGAAATCATACTGTATATGTCGACGGTGAAATATTTGGGTGAGATTATCAGGAGGTGAGGGGATTATGCAAAATCTAATAAAAAATATACGAGCCTATATGAATATGAATCAGAGTGAATTTTCTAAGCGTTTAGATGTGTCGTTTGCAACCGTGAACCGCTGGGAAAATGGGCATGCCACACCGGGCAGACAGGCACAGGAAAAGCTATATGCTTTGTGCGGTGAACAGAAAGTGCCGATGGATAATATGATTTTTGCTAAGATTCGAAAAATGGCAGAAGGATTGCAAATTGCGCCCGACCGCCAAATATTATATCACGGATCAAAGTCCGGAATTTCTGGACATATTGCACCGAAAAGCCGCAGACAATGTGATTTTGGTAAAGGGTTTTATATGGGGACAGATCCGGCACAGGCATTGACATTGATTTGTGATTATGAGTACGCCAAATTTTACATTGTATCAATTGATGTCAAGCAGCTTGCTGTTTTGAACATACCTGCAGATTTAGAATGGGCTATGGTTGTTGCATACCATCGGGGAAGGATGGAAAAGATTAAAGGGACACCATTTTATAAGAGATATCAGCAAATGATGTCAGGGAAAGATTTAATTATAGGGAATATTGCAAATGATAGGATGTTTTTTGTGATTGATAATTTTTTTGTTGGAAATATCACAGATGCAGCACTGGTGGGAAGTCTATCAGCATTGGAACTAGGTGAACAATATGTTGCTGTCAGCCAGAAAGCTTGTGATGCTGTGCGGATTGAACAGGAAGTGCCGATTTCGCATTTAGAGAAGTTGTTTTTGAAAAAAATTGCTGAAGATAACCGCAAGAAAGGTGCTGCGCTTGCAAATGATATTTGTAAGACATATCGACGAGAAGGCTTATATTTTGATGAAATTTTAGAGAAAGCAGGTGACAGATCATGAATGCACTGGAGTTACAGCTTTGCGATATTCAAGGAAGACTATTCGAACTTTCCGTAGATAGAAATTTAGACAGCGCACGTTTTATTAAGATATTTATGAATTCCGAGACGGCACGGGCATTGGATTCGACATATAACCGCATGCAATGGGCTGGTGAAGAGTATTTGTTAGAAGAGGTGTTGGATGTGGCACCGAGTATCCTGCAAAGCCACAAAGAGACATATACAAAAGATACGATATATTGGATCGGATATATTTATAGATATTGGCATTATTATACCGGCGAGTCCAGTAAAGATATTTATAAACAGGCACCGGTGGCAATCATGAAACGTAATTATCTGATGTTTCACACAATGGCACCGGAGCTTGCAATTGAAGACTTAAAGGAAATTTATCGTCAAAAATAATGGAACCCCCATACTTTTCACACCCTATTTTGACCATTCACGCCACGTGGGCACCCCCTCCCTCCAAAGATGATATAATTTCTACATGGGGAACTCAACTTTCCAGCCGGTAAATGTGATAGGAATGCGGTGTGGCAGGTTGAAGAAAGTATAGTAATGTATGAGGTTTTGTTTTGCAACAGACAATGGAAACAATAGAAGAAGGAGGGAACCTATGAATTTACACAAGGTTATGAAGCGTGTGATCTGCTGTATGCTGACGTTGGGAATGGTCTTTTCGTCAACATCCTTTGAGGGCATCACGATCAAGGCAGCATCAGTAGACTCACAGTCTGTGGTAAGAGAAGGAGAATACACGACAGGTGTTTTTTCAGGATGCTACGGTATTGATCAGTTGTTTGACTATATCATGAGTACCGGTAGACTGAATGCACTGCCATATGATGCATCGTGGGGCAGTGCTAATGATTCCGAGGGTCAGCAGCTGACAACGGAAATTATGAAGGAACGTTATTTTGTTCTCAAGTATTCCGGTGACGAGGATTATCCGATCGCACTGTGTTTGTACGATGAGAATGGTACACCGGTCGTTGTAGATCAATCGGATCGCTTGCTCGAGGGATCTCGTATCGGACTTGAGAAAAATGTCACACTGACGGCCACTGCTAAGAAGTATATGAAGGAAACGTATGCCGATGGTGTGGAAGGTGTTATGGCACTTTGCAAGGTCGGAAAAGCAGATTCTAACGGAATGTATTTTATAAGTAAAAATAAATTTGGTTATTACCTGAGCGGCAATCAGGGGCGTGGTATTGGAGAGAAGATTGTATGGGAATCGACTGCGAAGAAGGCAACCGTGAAAGAGCTTGCTGCAATGACGGATTATTCGTCACACCAGTTGACTGCCGGTGAGTTTGCAGTCATGTATCAGGCAAATGGTGAAGCGGTTACGGATATGCCGGAAGATCAGGTCAAACAGGGAGGACAGCCGTTGACGTTGTCTTCAAAAGTGCCGAAGAGAAGTGGATATACTTTTACCGGATGGAATACACGGGCAGACGGAAGCGGCACCACGTATGCAGCCGGCGGCACGTATACTTCCAATCGAACTGCGACCATGTATGCAACGTGGGATCGCCATTATGAGTCTGGTCTGTTTAAGGTAAAGTTAAGCAGCAATCAGTTTTTTGATAATGTAACGTCAGCAAATAAGATCAATGGTTATCCATATGATGCTTCTTGGGGAACGGCCAACGCCTCAAGGGGACATCAGTATTCGGAGAAGCAGGTAAAGGATCGTTATTTTATATTCCGTTATAGCGGAGATGACAGATATCCGTTTGCACTGTTTATGTATGAGAAAAATGATAAGCCGGTTGTTGCCGGCACGTCTAAGAATCTGCCGGACAAATCTTTAGTCGGTACAGCGGATAATGTATGCTCGACCGCTAAGGGCAAAAAATATATGAATAGAGTATATGAAGATGGTATTAAGGGCTTGCTGTGCATGGGTAAAGTTACGAAATATGATGAGAATGGAATCCAGTTTGTAAGCTCGAATGGATTTGGCTATTATATGTCTTGCAACAGAGGATATAAAAAGGGCGACTACATTGCTTGGGAGAAGCCGGTAACAAACGGTATCACGCCGGAGGTTATGGATGCGGTCGATACGTTTTCGGATAAAGCAATGGCAGATGGCGAGTATGCATTGAATTACAATGTGAACACTACGGATAAGGTGATCGAATCGCCGAATACGCAGTGTAAAGAGGATACTTATAATTCGGTGCTTACGGTGGAAGAGCCGAAGAGAACAGGATATGAGTTCATAGGTTGGAATACCAAGAAGGACGGTACTGGTGATATGTATGAGGCCGGTTCCCGTTATGAGGGTGAAAAGACCTTAACGATGTATGCTACTTGGGAAAAGAAAAAGAAGACCCCGCTTTCTGTGGAGGAAAATGGAGAACCTATATCAAAAATTTATAGACTTTCCAATCGGACGGCGATTGCCAAAGCAGTAAAAAATGCAGATGATGCGGATACCTTTTACAATGAGCTGAATCAGGCTACGATGGTACGTCATTTGGATATTAAGGGCGGTGCATCGGAAGACGATGTATTTACGGCGGTATCTTCAAAGGAAGATATCTTAGATTGTTCGGTAGAGGGGACGAAGCTTACGCTGATCGGCAAAAATGAAGGTTTTTCCTATGTGACGATCACGGATGAGACCACAGAACAGATTTACCGTCTGAGTGTTTATGTGACAACCTTAAAGGATGCGCTTTATATTATCAGACCTGTCACGGCTGACAGCTACAAGTCCTATTTGGCGGACAATGACAAAGCAAGCTATGCAGCAAAGGCAGAGGTTAAGAAGAACGTTAAATGGACACAGATGAATACTTCCAATCAAACGGTGAAACAGTTATCCAACGGAGATGCTGTGGTATGGAAGCTTGGAACAAGTTATCGTGATGTCGGAGTAACTTGTGGCGTGTGCAAGTCCGAAGTACCGTTAGAGGATTTGAAGAGTGGTGAGAGTGATGGCTCTTATCCGATCAATATATATCCGGTATCGTCCACTTACAAACAAAATGTGACGTTAAAAGGATATGGACATGATGATGAGGATATTGATATTACAGTTCGATCCTTTATCGTGGATCTGGATGGAAACGTGATCGCTTCCGCCAACAAAACAGAAGCGAAGAAATTGTCCAGGAGTTCAGAGACGATCACATTAGAGTATGAGGATGTGCAGGAACTGAAGGACGCCGATGTGTTAGTGGAGGTCACGGCAAAGGATGATGCCTATGCGGCACAGCTTGTGCGTTATCCATTGTATCGAGACGGATATCAGGAAAATACCGGAACGTCCATATGGCTGCAGCCTTGCTATGGAACGAATGACTGCGTATTAACATCCCGAGATCAAAATTATGAGTTTGTTCGCGATCTTACGCTTAATAAAGGATATGATAAGAAAGTGATCGTATACTCTCAGGTTTCACAGAAACATACGGTTTCCATGTTTATTAATGACAAGGAGATCCCTAGCGTTTCTGAGAGCGTGGCATCCGTCGATGGTATGAAATATGAGTGGAAGCAAACAGAATTTGCGATCAACACCAAAAACGCAGCAGTAGGTAAGTTTACGCCGCAGTATCAGATCAAAGCAGCGAGTGGAGAGGTGCTTGCAGATCAGCCGGCAGACTATACCGTATGTAATATTTCGGAGATTGGTAAGCCGGCGAAGCCGACAGAGGTAAACTTCTGTGGAACGATCGAGACGCCGCAGATATCAGCCGGAGAGGTCATTAACCGTAAGTTATCCTTTAATATTCCGAAGGTATTGCCAATGAAGATCGCATACCAGGATACCGACAATCCGCTGAAGAAAACCTTTATGGTTGCCATTGGTACAGCGGGACTCGATGAAAATAATGTTGTATCGGTAGTGACAGAGACGATCAATGATCTGCGTGACAATAAAGTGTCCAAGACGCTGTCCGGATATGCATTTGGTACGGCAGACTATATTGATGGCAAATGGATTTTGACCTATACCGGTGGTGGTATTGCCGGAACACTGGGTTATGAATTTGGTTTTAATAACAATACGATGGTTGGCATCATCCCGATCTATTATGGAATCAAAGTGGGATGTACTGTCAGTGTCGATGCGCTGCTCAGTGGCCAGAATCCATATCATGATAAGTTCGTTGGCATGAATTTCCAGACGAATAATCTGACGGTTACCAGTGAATATAATTTTGTATCAGACATTCTCGTAGGCGTAGAGGGTTATGTATGTGCCAGTGGAGGAATTGGATTTGATGGTAAGATTGTAAAGATCAAGTTTGGTCCGGTTGGACGGTTGTCTATCGGGTATGACAATCGTATCGTTACATTCAGTGATCTTAAGAAGACCAAAGCCTATTATGGTGGCTGTTTGAATTTTACCGGAAGCATCTCCTTAGATTTTGAGTACAAAGGATTATTTATTCGGTATCACAAACAAATATGCGGAACCGGCTTCAGTAAGGTACGAACGTATCAGGATTGGGACAAATTCCCGGCAGGGCGACCGAATCCGTTGGACTTTGCAAATATGAGTAATGAGACTACCGGTAAGGTGGTACGGTATTCTTCGAAGAAGAAGGGCGCAGATTGGACACAGTATATCAATCCGGATGTGCCGCCGGTGCTTGCAGCCAATGGCAACAGTATGGCACTCACCTATTCAGATACGCTTGAGGATCTTGTAAGTATCAATCCTGCGGTTAGCACAAAAGAAAGCGGAGAATGGACGAAACCGGAAGTACTTACTTCATGGAGAACAGAAGGCAAATCGGAAACGGTTAATTCAGTAGATTATGCTTCTGATGGCAGATTAAAGGTATTAGCCTTTGATTCTGCCGTGTATGATTCTGACATTGATTCGGATGGAAATGTTGACAGCAAAGAATTAAACGCTACGTTTAACTCCTCCGAGATTCATGTATATGTTAATGGAAAGCATACGACGCTTACTGCAAATAATGTGGCCGATATGGCACCGGAAGTAGCAGTAAACAACGGAAAAGCAATTGTAGTATGGCAGAGTGACACCTATAATCTTGCGGATACGGATGCAGAAACACTTCAAAAAGATATGATGGGAGAAAAGAAGATCTGTTATAGTTACTATGATGGAACAGATTGGAGTGCACCGGCTTATTTGGAACGTGGCGAGATTAAGGGAGCCCAGGCGTATGATGTAGCACTGTCTGACGATGGTACGGCGATGGTATTGGCAACCATGGGCAGCAGTGAAGAGGTGCAGGAGAGAGAGCTTTATTCATATATTGTGAAGGATGGAGCCCAGAAGAGTGTAAACCGAATCACCTGTAATGATGCGGGAGAGACGCAGCCACGTGTGAAATATGTAACGAACGACGGTGGTATGTTCTTAGCAGCATGGAAGCAGTCGGAATACAAAAAAGGTGAACTTACAGATTCGTATTTGGCATTACAGGGTTATCAAAAAGACGGCAGTGCTAATGCAGTTTCTATGAAAGACTCCGGAGAAGTTACGGAGAATTTTGATTTTGCCAAAGGTGGAGATACGATCAGTGACACTGCTGTGTATTGGCAGTCGGCAGGCGATGACTCTAAGATGCATACGTATGTGAAATACATGAATGCAAAGACGGGGACACTGTCGATGCAGTATGAGATTACCGGTACGGCGTCTGCTAATGAGATGTTGGTAGGAGGCAGTGTGGTAGTAGATGGTGACCGTTTTACAACAGTTTCATGTGCGCAGACATCAACACAGTCTGAGACGACGAAAGATACCGATCTGACGCAGACAAAGGACGAGGAGCAGCCGGCAAGACTGATCACCGGTACGAAGACCATTCAGAATGAGTTATCAGAGGTATCGGCAGATACTTTTGGACAGAATGTGGAGCAGAATAGTACGATCAATGTGACACTGTCCTTTGCAAATGCCGGACGGAAGGCTATGGATTCTGTCACAGTGAAACAGTCAGGTACAACGGTTGCGGATGCGCTTCCAATTCATTTGGAGAGTGGAGAGCGTGGTCAGGTGAGCTTTAGTTACACACTTGGCAATACCTTGCAAAATGAGACTTTTGAGGTTACAGCAGACAATGGAGCAACTGCGAAGGCACAGTTAACACTGCTTGGTACGGATATGGTACTTGGTAATCCGGAAGTGGTAGAGAATCTGCAAGGTGGAGAGCGTATTGTACAGGTCGTTATCAGCAATGCCGGTACAAAGGCGTTGACAGAGGATGATACGATCCGTGTTGCCTTGACATCTGTCGATAAGAAAGCAGTGACTGTGAAGCCGACAACTGCCGGTGCATCATTTGATGAGGATAAGAAGTTGATCGTTATTAGTGGTAAAGATGCTATGGAAGCGATCAACCGTGGTGAATATGTGTTACAGTTTAACTACACACCGAAATTTACCAGTGAAGCCAAGAATGTATCAATATCGTTGCAGGCAACAGCATACAATGGCAGTGCTGCAGCAGAGGAACTGAATCTGATCGATAATACGGCAGCCTTTAGTATTGTAAAACCTTCGAAGCAGTATGACAGACCATTGACGTTTACTTCAGTCATTGAAGATGGAAAGTTTAAAGCATTGGATGTATATAATCGTTACGAGAAGAAGGTTGCAAGAACCATTATCGTATCCAATGGTATCGAGACGAAGAAGATCAATGTCACGTTGGGAGCAGAGGAGGGCAAGACGTATGATGTTGGAATGGATGCAACGCCTGATGTTTCCTATGAGATGGAAGGTGATGATCCGGTTGTCATTCCGACACCGGAGCCGGAAGATGATCCAAATGTGACCCCATCTCCTAGTGGCGAGCCGACACAGAATCCGGTTGCAACTGTTAAGCCGACGAAGAGACCGGTTGTTAAGCCGACGAAGAGACCGGTGCCAACACAGACTGTCAAACCAACACATACGCCGCTGGTGAGACCGACTGTAAAACCAAGTGATAAGCCGAAAAAGGCGGCACCAAAGATTGTCGTTGGCAAAGCGAGATTCTTATCGGTTAAGAACAAGGCTTCCAAGAAGTTAGTCATTTCCATGAAAGTAGTTGCCAGAGCGAATGGATACTGCGTGCAGTATAGCACGAACAAAAAGTTCAAAAAGGCTAAAACGAAACTGACGAAGAAGAGAAAACTGACGATCAAGAAGCTGAAGAAAAAGAAGACCTATTATATTCGTGTACGCGCTTACCGATTAGATGAAAAGGGAAAGAAGATATTTGGTCCATACAGTAAAACGAAGAAGATAAAGATCAAGAAATAAGAGAGTTATCTTGTTTGTCCTGTGTTCCGCACAGGAACAATGATCCTGTGCGGACAATACTTATAAACCCTCTTTCTAAAAAGCATAGTCAATTCGAGAGATCGAAAAGACTATGCTTTTTTGCTTTAATAGGAAATTGCTGTTGTGTAGTGTGATAAAAGCGCTGGCTTTGCTTTTTTGCTTCTTGTATCGGCTGGCGATTATCGGTATAATAAAAGGAGTTTAATCTGAACGGATGGAAATATCCTGTAGATTTTTATGGTGAATGAGTAGAATTATGGTAAGGGGAGCATTATGAAAATAAGACAAAGGCGAATTGCGTGTATTGTGGTACTGGCATTATTGTGTTCGATGCCAGGTTTTTCAAATAGCATGATCCAAAAAGCGGCGGCTGAGGAAAATGAGACAGTGTGTGGTACGCCAAATTATGAAGCGACAAAGCAGTTCCAGGGGAAAGACGATGACTTTCGTGTAGGGATCAGTTATGTGTCAGAGAATTGGGATGAGGTGATCTTTGCAGATTTTACAACTACAGATGTGATGCAGATCACAAAAGAGGGAGATTATACCATTTCTTACACGACAGCATTGGATGATGGAATGAAGATGATCTGGCTGGATACCAATCTGTATTCGGGAAGCAAGATGAAAGTAGACGTTACCGGTATGACGATCACATCTGCGGACGGTACACAGAAGAACGAGTATTCTTTTTCTAATGGAAAACTGTTGCACCCGGGAAGTTTATGGGGATATCGTGATTCGGATGAAGAAAAAAATTACGCAGCAACGATTCTAAATCCGTATTTGGCATATCATTATTATGTTGCTGATTATTGCAACAATTATCGAGAAGAGTATACGTCATATGGTTTTAATGAATGGGATATGATCGATCTGTTCAGCGAAAAGATACTGACGTTAGGCGCCGGCTCTGTCATCGAGGTGGCGTTTACGGTATCCGACGTTTCAAAGAATACCAATACGAATGGAAATGGAAATGCGAATGGGAACGCGCACGAGAAGCCAACGGCAACGCCGGCACCGTATATCGATCACGAGCTTTGGGCGCAGAAAGGCATACACGCCTATGTATCCTACCAGATGGATTCGACTTGGGATTATCGCAGTAGTTTTACCAAAGACACCTACCTATCCAGTTATTCATATATTCGAGCAAATGGTAAGGAAGTGGATGCGGCAACGACAACCGTGAAAGATGTGTTTATTAACCGGGATGGTGAGTATACGGTTGGCATTAGTGGAATTAATTTAAGCGCGTCTCAAAAGTATAATATACTGCAGATCGCAACGGATCTGTCTGTGAAGACAGAGAAAAATGGGACAGGAATCTATTCCGGAGTTAACATTTCTAATGTCTCTCTGAAAGTAGATGGTGTGACGGTAGAACAAGGACTTACTCCGGTTTTATTGGAAAACGAGGACGCTGCCTGTTATGCATTGACATGTTGCTGGGAAACTTGCGGACCGTTATATGCGGCTGCCAGATATGGCAATATTGCGGTACCGATGGACAGCATAGAGATCACGTTTACGATCACCGGTCTCAAGGCGGCGCTCAATGATCTGAAAAACGGAACATATCGGGATCCGATGACGGGTAAAAAGGTAGCAAATGATACGATCACGCAAGAGGACATTGATGCTTCAACGGGGATAATTCCGATTGCAACGGTCAAACCAACGGTCAGACCAACCGTGAAACCACGTGCGACAGCGAAATCAAAACCAAAGAAAAATGCAGTATCCAAAAAGATGACGACATCCAGACAAAAGGCTGCCAATAATATGATACGTCCAAAGATCAAAGCAGGTGCAGGACGGGTCGGCGCGATCCGCTATATTTCGCTGCGATTGTGTAAATACAAGGGCACAAATGTTATAATTTATTATCGCATGAAAAAAAGAGGTTGGAAGAGACTGCCGTTAACATCCAGTTCGATCCGAAAAAATCGCCGTCGTTTTCGTATACGCTGCAGCAGCCGCAGACAAACATATTATTTTCGGGTGAAGACCTATCGAAAAGTGCGAGGAAAAAAAGTAAAAAGTGTGTATTCTAATGTTGCGAAAGTGTCGATACGATGAAGAATGAAAAAAACGGAAAAATTTTAATGGGTATCAAGTTTGTGATATAATAACTCCAAAATCCAGATGCTTCGCATCTGTCGTGCATTGCACTTTATGATTTTGTCGTTCACAAATTCTGCGCAAGTGAACAAGCTCCCTTGCGTTGCGAATTTGTGATATACTATTCTTAAATGTGTAAGCATAAGTAATGAATAACAAGGATGGACAGCGTATGACGACAGAACGAATGACATACTGCATGGGGTGCATGAAAGCCTTTCCCAAGGGAAAAGACAAAAGATCAACTTGTCCACTGTGTGGGTTTTCTCTGGAAAGTTATGATAGAGCACCACGTTGCATTCGTCTGGGGAGTATATTAAAAGAACGATATTTGATAGGCAGAGTTCTCGGTGAGGGGAGCTTTGGAATTACATATATTGGCAGGGATATGCTTCTCGACCAGATTGTAGCGATTAAAGAATATTTTCCGATCAATCATGTGAGCAGAGATATGTTGGAAGAGGAAAGTGATACGGGAAACACGGTATATGTGTATGCCGGGGACGAGGACGAAAGTTACAAGAATGGTCTGGAAAAATTTTATAATGAGGCAAAGATCTTAGCAAAGTTTCACGGCATCGCCGGCGTGGTTTCTGTTATTAATTTCTTTTATGCGAATGGAACAGCTTATTTGGTTATGGAATATGTAGACGGGATCACGCTAAAAGAATATATCAAAGAGCACGGTCCGATTGCCGGAGAGCGTGTACTCCAAATGATACATCCGGTGATCAAAGCATTATCTGCGATCCATAAGACAGGGATCATTCATAGAGATATCAGCCCGGATAATATATTAGTCAATCAAAAGGAAGAGTTAGTCTTAATTGATTTTGGGTCAGCCAGAGCAGAACGTCAGACTATGACACAGAGCATGACGGTGTTATTTAAGCGCGGATATACGCCGGAGGAGCAGTATCGCGGCAGAGGTAATTGGGGAGCTTGGTCTGACGTGTATTCTTTGTGTGCGACAATGTATTTTATGTTGACAGGGATTGTGCCAAACGAGTCGATTGAGCGAATGATCCATGATGACATCAAGCTGTTGCGGGATATGCCACATATTCGGTTGTCTGCGACAGAAGAGGATGCGATCATGCGAGGTATGGCGGTCAAAGCAAATCGCAGATTTCAAAGCATGGAATCATTAGAAGCGGCACTGTATGAATCGAGAGGCTGGGTGCAGCGAGTGGTATTGTATTTTCAGCACAAGAGCAAACGTGTACTGTTGGCAGGGGGCGCAGTGGTGTTGGCAGGAGTGTTAGCTGTCTGTGCGCTTTTGACAATGGGCGGCAAATTGTCAGCCATTGGATCACCGGTGGCGTCAGGCAGACCAGGCATGACAGAATCAAAGACTGCTTCCGGACAGGCGATTCGTACCGATCATGCGGATGAGACGAATGCGAAAGATTCCGCAGGGGTACAGAAGAACGATCCCGCAACATCGACAGTGGGGGAACCGAGGCAGACAGCGGATGCAAAGCAGACAGTGACGCCAAAGAAAACGGCAAAGCTAAAGCGCACCACGAAACCAAAAAAGTCAGCGAAACCGAAGCGGACTGTTAAGCCAAAAAGCACTGCTAGATCCAAGGAAACAGTATCTCCACAGAGAACTGTAACAGCGACGAAGAAACCTTCCAAATCTAAGAAAAAGTTTGTTGGTGTCATTCCTTAATGAATAAAGACAGTAAGAAGAAATGGAGAACGTACGGCATGAATACAACAAGACGCGATGAATCAAAAAAGAAATTTTATGCGGAAGTAAAAGATATCCTGAAGAAAAAGCACCGGGAGAGTAGTTGGTATATGATGGAACTCATGGGTGTGGAGGGGAAGGAAGAAGCAGACCGTAAAAAGGCATTCCGCATTATGATGAATAAGCTGACCGAACCATATCCGGCTTCCAGACCAACAATGCGCCGGTGGTTTGGGATCAATGGTATGGCTACGCCAAATCGAGCTCAGGCATACATGATCAGCTTTTGTTTGGGATTTAGTGTGCAGCGGTTGAATCATTTTCTGCAGGAAGGAATTGGTCAGCCGGCGGCACAGTATAATGATTACAGAGAAGTTATCTTTTTATATTGTTTGGATCATCATTATTCTTATGAACAGGCACTTAAGATGATCGATGGCTATGAGAAATCGTTCCAAACGCAGACGCAATTAATACATACGCATAGTACGAATCAGCTCATGCAGGAGTTTGCCTATCATAAAAACAGAAGCAAAGAGGCATTCATGAAGTGGATGCGGGAAAACAGCCAATTTTTCAAGGGATATAGTCTGACAACTCTAGACTATCTGAATACTTACAAATATATGATAATAGACGTGATCAGAGAGGATGCAAAACGCAGCCTGGATAATCTGATCCGCGAGACAGATTTTGCAACATGGATCAGGATGAAATGTTCTGCGGAATCTGAAAAGGAGTATCAGTTGATCGAGAAATATATCGCCGGAGCCAGACGCAAGAAAAAAGATGTAAATAATGATGTATTGGAAATGCTTCACGAATTGAATCATATGGTCAATTCTAAGAAGGCGTATAATTCTACGATCATTGAACTGTTTTCAAATGAGGTAAAGCAATCACCCCTGCCGGAATTAACGTCCAAACATTTGTCGGATATGCTAAATACTCCTTTACAGAAAGAGCGGGAAATACGCACCAATATTGCGCTGAATGTACTTTCCGATATGGAGTCAAAGGAGGCTTGCCCGGAATGGATCGGTCGATTTATTGCAGATTACACGAAGGATAGTTATTATGCGGAGACGGTCTTGGAGGCTAAGGTCTGGGTCGAGAAATTCAGCAAAGAACATCATCGAAGATGCCAGCTCATTCAGCGCGAGGATTTTCTGCCGATGATACTGTATGTTGCACAAAAGCAATATCAAAGTTCGATCGAGCAAAAAGAGAGCAGATATGAGCAGGGAGAAGCTCTAGATGTTTTTCGTGACATGGTCAACAGCACATTTGCAGCATGTGGTATGCGTAAATGGAATCCAATGTATGAGTTGGATGCATTGCTGGCAGCCTGCTATCAGGAAGATGAGATGTTTTATTTTGGCGAATTATGTGATGCGGTAAATAAGGCGCAGGAACAGGTTTTGACGGCAGGTCATGCGATGTAGTAAATCCGTAGAAATAGGTTTTGACGGCAGGTCATGCGATGTAGTAAATCCGTAGAAATAGATTTTGCCTGCAGATCGTCAAAAAATGTGGTAAAATGATAGACAAGTGAGCATGTCAGACAACGGATACCTTTTGCTGCTGCCTTGATGCGGTTGCTGGCAAAGACGTCTGAGATGGGAGGATTGTTTATGCGTTTATTTACTACATTACATAATTATAAAAAGAATTATTTGGCAAAGGATTTGATCGCGGGCGTTGTAATGGCGGCAGTGTCTATTCCGATCGCCATGGGATATGCGGAAGTATCGGGCCTTCCGGCCGTTTATGGGCTGTATGGTTCGGTACTTCCGATTCTTTTATTTGCCTGCTTTTCGACATCGCCACAGTTTATCTTTGGCGTGGATGCCGCACCGGCAGCAATTGTTGGCGCCAGTGTGAGCTCCCTTGGAATTGCATTTGGATCTGCGGAAGCGATCGATTATATTTCCATGATCGCCTTATGCACCGGATTGTGGTTGTTGCTGTTTTATGTATTGAAAGCCGGAAAGATGGTAGATTTTATATCGACACCGGTTATGGGTGGTTTTGTCAGCGGCATTGCTGTGACGATCATTTTGATGCAGATACCAAAGGTACTGGGTGCTTCCTCCGGAACAGGGGAGCTTCCGGAACTATTGCACCATTTATGGAAAACTATGCATCACGTGAATGGGATGTCAGTAGTATTGGGGTGTGTTTCTTTGCTGATCATTGTAATAAGCCGTAAAATAACGCCGAAGTTTCCGATGGTTGTTGTTGTGATGGTGGCGGGTGTGCTTTTGACGAAATATGCTTCCTTAGGGCAATATGGCGTGCGTATGCTTGCAGATGTAAAAAACGGTCTCCCGTCATTTCGTCTGCCGGATCTGGGCGGAGTAAATATGACGCAGGCCGTCGGAAGAGGACTTATCGTGGCAGTGGTGGTGATGGCAGAAACACTGCTTTCTGAAAATAACTTTGCTTTTCAAAATGGATATAAGATCAAAGACAATCGTGAAATCTTGGCATGTGCTGTCGGAAATTTTGGTGCAGCCGTTGTTGGATGCTGTCCGGTCAACGGGAGTATTTCACGTACTTCCATGAATGACCAGTATGGCGGCAAAACGCAGTTAGTTTCGATCACAGCGAGTTTGACAATGGTGTGTGTGTTGCTGTTTGGTACCGGATTTATAGGGTATTTGCCGGTGCCGGTGCTTACCGCTATCGTGATATCAGCCTTGATGAAAGTGGTGGAATTTGATCTGGCGGTGAGATTATTCCGCGTGAGTCGGATTGAATTTTATATTTATATGGCAGCTTTCTTTGGTGTACTGATGCTTGGAACAATTTACGGCGTTATCATTGGTATTATCTTATCTTTTGTAGAAGTTATTCTGCGTGAAACAGATCCTCCACGCTGCTTTTTGGGGATTATTCCGGGGCGGGATGGATTTTATGACCGCGCCAAAAATCGTTTTGCGTATCCGATCGATCATGTTGTTATGTATCAGTTCAGTGAGAGTTTATTTTTTGCAAATGTCAAAATTTTTGTGGATGATATTGAGCAAAGTATTACGGATGACACAAAGGTGGTCATTGTCGATGCCGGAGCTGTCACAAATATTGATATTACAGCGGCGGATCGGTTGGAACAGCTTGCAGACAGTCTGCAGGGCAGAGGCATTGCATTTTATATGACAGAGCATCACGAGGGGATCAACGCTAAGTTGCGAAAGCTTGGCAAAGGGCAGATGATCCAAAAAGGATATGTGCGCAGAACAATTACGGCTGCTTTACATGATGCAGGTATTAGGGAGCCTTATCCGGTAACTTCAATGCCGGAGCAGAAACGACAGTTTATTATGAATATTCCGGCAGAAGCAGAAAATACTTTGGAAGAATTTGCGTGGGCATTTGGAGAAGATACGGTTAATGAGATTGAGCGGCGTGTGCATATTGTGTTGGAACATATCCATCAGATGCCGGATCTCGAGCAGTTGGCTGAGCAGGGAATTGAGGAGTTGATGGAAACATGGCATACGCTTGGTGCGATCGATGAGGATGAATTCCTGCGTCGTATGGAACTTCATATGGACGAATTACCGGAGCATATGACAGAAGAACATAACCGCAGAGTTGTACTGGAATTGATTGAAAAACGTCGTCGTCATATTGCCAGACAGCTGCAACAGGATAATCCTGAGATTTTAGAGAAATTGAAGGCTAGCCGTGTGAAGTTGGAAAAACGTCTGGAAAAACAACAGCCGGAGGCCGCAAAACGGCTGCGCCGGCTGGAAGAAAAACTGCATCATAAATAAAACAATGGCATAGAGACGCAACTGCGATCCAATACCTTAAATGAAATTAGAGACGCAACTGCGATCCAATCCCCGAAATGCAATTAGAGATGCAAATAATATCTAATATACGAAAGGGATCAGAGGCGGAAACGATATCCGACGCCCCAGATCGTTTCAATATATTTTGGCTTTGAGGTGTTTTCTTCGATCTTTTCGCGTATTTTTTTGATGTGTACGGTAACGGTTGCAATGTCACCGACAGATTCCATTTCCCAAATCTTCTTAAAGAGTTCTTCTTTGGAGTAAACATGGTTTGGATGTTCTGCCAAAAAGGTGAGGAGATCAAACTCTTTGGTGGTAAATGTTTTCTCTTCACCGGCAAGAATGACGCGGCGGGCTGTTTTATCAATAACCAGATCGCGGATCTCAATGACTTCATTTGTCTCCTGCCCGGCAGAGGTGAGCCGTTTGTAGCGGGACAGGTGCGCTTTGACGCGAGCTACCAGTTCGCTTGGACTGAACGGTTTGGTCATGTAATCATCAGCCCCCAGACCTAAACCGCGAATCTTATCAATGTCTTCCTTTTTGGCGGAAACCATAATGATCGGTGTGTTTTTCTTTTCACGGATCAGCTTACAGATCTCGAAACCATCCATGCCGGGTAACATCAGATCCAGTAAGATCAGGTCGAAATCTTCATCGATAGCTCTGGCAGCACCCTCACTGCCCTCATGTTCGATCTCTACATGAAATTCGCTTAATTCTAAATAATCTTTTTCTAATTCTGCAATGGCAGTGTCATCTTCAATGATCAAAATATTGCTCATGAATGTACCTCCTTAGGATAAATCAGTGTTTTTTGCTTTTTTCAGGGTAAATATAATGCTCGTTCCAACGCCTTCTACACTTTCAGCCCACACTTTACCGCCGTGTGCAGAAATGATCTGCTCGACGATGGAGAGTCCCAGACCGCTTCCACCTGTTGATGAAGTTCTAGAGGCATCGGCGCGGTAAAATTGTTGGAATATATATGGTAAACTGGCTGCGGCAATGCCGGGGCCTTCATCCTCAATGCGGATCCGTATAAATTCGTCTGGTGGCAATGCAGGCTCAATCTCGGAACCGTCCTTGTTGAGCTGTCGATACAATGGCGGCTGCTCCGGTTTAGAGGGTTCTTCGGTGATAATAACGTGCAGGGTAGACGGTGAATGATCCATATATTTTTCAGCATTATTCACGATGTTAAAGATCACTCGTTTTAATTTCTCAGGATCTGCCATCACCTTGGTGTCTGGCGGCGTAGAGTTAAACATGGACAATGTCATGCCGTAACTCTGCAGATCAAGGGAAAGATCTTCCATACAATCCGTAAAGTAATCGGACAGATTGATTGGAATGAGATCATAGTGAAGTCTGCTCTGTTCCATTTTGGCAAATAGAGAAAGTTCTTCGACCAAATAGGTCATATCGTTTGCTTTGGCATAAATGGTATGCAGATATTTGTGCTGCATTTCCTCGGTGCCCGCTATGCCGTCCAACAGTCCTTCGGAATACCCTTTGATCGCTGTTAATGGCGTCTTTAGATCATGAGATACGTTGTTTAGCATTTCACGGGTGGCGTCCTCGTAATGAATACGTTCATCCATCATAGATTTTAAGCGGATACGCATTTCCTCAAATTCCTGACATAATTCACCAATTTCATCCGACGATATCGGATGGATCGGGTAATCCAGATTACCGGCACCAATTTGAATCGTGGCAATGCGCAGTATGCTGATCGGATATGCGATACTTCGATAGAGCCAGATCACGAGGAGCAGCGCGGTGATCAAAATGATCGCTAAGAAAGAGTAGATCAGATCAAATATCGCTTTTTTCCAATGAGGTGCCAGAGATGCTAAATTGGTCACCAAAAAGAGCTGTCCTTGTGTTCCGTTGGAGAAGTAAAAGTCTTTTTTCTTAGTTACCATTGAAGCACCTTGATCCATATATACAATGTTGTCGGTACCTTTTTCATATTTAATAAAGCCTGGGAGCGTTTCCATTCTTTTGTGCTGCTTAGAATTGCCGGTGAATGTTACTTTACCGTCTATTTTCAAAATAAGGAACGAGTCGCGGCTTGCCAAATGGTCATTTGCTTTCTGGAGATAATCAGTATCGTAAAAGCGATCCGGATTCTGGTCTGCCGTCTGCACTAGGGCAACATAGTCGTTCATCGTTACATTAAAGATGATCGTGATCGGATTGAGAGATAATTCGTAGTCCGAAGATTCAATATCGTAGTTGCTTTTGAGAAATGTTGTCTGTCGTTCCATCACGAAGTGTACGCAAAGTACGCTCATGCCAAATGGAAATAAGATCATGATCAAAAAGGCAATAATAAGTTTGGTACGAATCTTCATAGTCAATCCCCCCACAGTGGTCATGAAACCACTATCGTAAAGCTAATTGCTGGTTTCTTTGCTGATCGTGTGTACAAGTTTGCTTGGCTCGTAATTGTCGGTTCCAAACAGTTCTTTGTGCAGTTTCTTTACATTGGATACGAGTGTCGTTGGAAAGTCATAATATATACCGTCCCGCCCGCGGTGACAGCTTAATTTGTACGGAAATCCCTGTTGATCGCCAATCTCATAAAAAGGCAGGTACTTCATGAGTGACAGGATGTCCGATGTCGATAGGCTGGTGTATATCTGCGGAAAGATCTTATTCATGGCAGAGATCAGCGCAGTAGGACTCGATTTTTTTGCCTTGGCAAAAATAGCCTGAAGGACGGTTCGCTGTCGTTCTGCACGGGTGAAATCGCCACCCTTTGTATAGCGTACGCGGCAGTAGCCGGTAGCCTGTACGCCGGTCACTGTCTGTTTGCCGGGATGCTTGATCTTGGTATATTTTTGACCATTGATCTTCGCAACGTCGTGACCATAGGCGTTTACCCATTTTAACTCTTCTTTTTTGATCGTGAGTTCAACACCGCCCAATTCGTCAATAACATTCGTTAAAGCACTAAAGTTTACCGTGACAAAATCTTTAATATTCAGATCAAAGTTTTTGTTGAGTGTATTGACGGCAAGATCAGGACCGCCATACGCATAAGCGTGGTTGATCTTAGTGCAGCCATGATCATGGATCTTTACATAAGTGTCCCTGTAAATGGACACTAACTTGACGTCGTGTGTTTTATTATTAATGCTTGCTACGATAATGGAATCACTTCGTGTATTCTTTCTTAGGTCGTTGGCACGGGAATCCACGCCGAACAGGGCAATATTGGTGTAATTCTTGATATTTGCATCCTGTTCCCCGCAAAGTGTCACATCTGATAGCGGATGATTTTCAATCGTATTCAGTGATTTTACCAAATAAACAAATATAACGCCGACACATAAAGCAACGATCAGTAAAAGGCATAGTAAAAAACGGCGGATCGGATGGCGGCGTTTCTTATTACGTCTACCTGCTGCACCAACAGAGCGCATATCACGTCTGCGGCTGTCTGTTACATTGCCGGAGCGTGCGTTATGACTGCGGCTGCCGGTTGAGTTGCCCGATCTCGTAGTTTGTCTGCGTGTTGCGTTGGTACCTGATCTTTTTGTCGAACCAGTCTGACGAGCTCGTCTGACCGGCTCGCTGTAATCTTCATCCTCATAATATCCCGCGCTGCGGCGTGTTGCATAGTCAGCGTTGCGTCTGCGGCGCACCGCCTCCTGCGTACGCTCATTGCGGCGACGGTAATCTTCATAATCCTTTGCCATACCTCTATCAAACCCTTCCTCTTGTTATTAATAGGCATTTTTGTTGGTGTTGCGTCCAAAGAATGTTAAAAACAGTATTTTAAAATCCAACAAAAGTGTCCAGTTTTCTACATAATATAAATCGCATTCAATACGTTTGGTAATGGATGTGTCCCCGCGGTATCCGTTTACCTGTGCCCAGCCGGTCATACCGGGGCGAACCTGATGCTTGATCATATAACGCGGGATCTCTTCCTTAAATTTATTGACAAAATATGGTCTTTCCGGTCGAGGACCAACGAGACTCATATCACCCTTCAGCACGTTAAAGATCTGTGGAAGCTCATCCAAATTGGTCTTACGCATAAATTTACCAATGCTGGTAACACGAGGATCATTGGCCGTTGTCCAAGCCTTTTTCTCAGCAGACTCTTCCTGCACACGCATAGAACGGAACTTGTACATGGCAAATTCACGGTTGTGCAGTCCGACACGTACCTGCTTAAAAATAAGCGGTCCCGGTGAGGTGATCTTGATGATAAGAGACAACAGTAACATTGGAATGGCAAATATGATCAGAGCCACAATGCCGCCAAACAGATCAACGATACGCTTGATCGCATTGTTAAAGGAGGAACTAAGCGGCACATGGCGCACATGAATGACAGGGATGCCATCCAGATCCTCTGTATATGGTTTTGTCGGGATGATATGATTATAATCCGGGATAAATTTTGTATGGATTCCCGATTTTTCACAGGTTGCCACAATCTTTTCCAATTTGAAAAACTCCTGGATGCGAAGTGTGATAGCAATCTCATCGTACTTGTTGGTAGCAAGCAGATCGGCAAGTTGTCTGGTGTTGCCGATCACGTCCACATTTCGGTAAGATTCCCCGACCGGTTTGTTATCGTCCAAAATACCGTGTACATAATAGCCCCATTCCGGGTGAGCGCGAAGACGGTCGATATAGCCCTCTGCCATACGGCTGTATCCAACTAATAGGATGTGTTTTAGGTTTTTGCCGCGTTTGCGCAACAGCTTCAATATGCTCATTACGATCAGACGGAAAATGTAATCTGCAGTCAGGTTGATCATAATAAACATAGTCAAAAACAGACGGGCGTAATCAGTCTGTTTGATAAAGTACAAAATTGCTGTACCATATACGATACCAAACAGGTTTGCCTTGATCAGGCAGTAAAGCTCATGACGTTTGCTGTTGGTTCGCTTTGGATCGTATAAGCCGCAGAAACGGTATATAATGATAAAACATGGGATCAAAAATACCAATGTGTTGAGATATTGATCCAGCCGCAAATAATATCCGATGGGCGGACTGATAATGTGGTGACGGATCAACGGACTCCAAAGCTCGTTAAAACGCAGTTCGTAAGACAGCAGGAATGCTGCTGCAATAATAAGGGCATCTATTATAATATGAAATAAATTCAATAATCGTTGATTTTCTCGTATCAATGTAATATAAACCTCCCGCTTTTATTAATCTATCAGCTACCACAGTATTATAGTATTTTCTTCCATTATTCGCAATATCCAACTGGGATTTAACTTTTTCTTAAAGAAGTTTTCACAATAAGAACACAAATCACTGGTAGACTTACAGTCAGAAACTAAGAACAGCACATGAGATTCTTAGTTGTAAATGGTTAGAGCGTATGAGATACATTCGACAATCTGACCGACGAAAAATGTACACTCGGAGTGACTCGTTTTGAGAAGATACCGAGAGGACGTAAAATAGAAATGGAGGGTTAGATATGGAAGAGAACAAAAGAACAGATTCAGGATACACAGGTGAGTACGGTAATCCGGTGGAGCACAACGATGCACCACAGGTAGAAACAGAAAATGCGGCGGCTTACAGTGAGACAGCGCAGTCTGCTTCTGAGCAGGGCGCAAGCGCACAGGCAGAGCAGAGCAGTACTTACAGCTACTCTTACAAGAATGGAGAGGGCACAAGCACACACTCCGGAGATTATTATGGCGGTGGAGCTGCACAGCCAAATAATGAATCTGCGCAGCAAAGCGGAGCCGGTCCACAGCAAATGAATGGTTACGGTTCACAGATGAACGGTGGCCCACAGCAGATGAACGGTGGTCCACAGATGAATTTCAGACAGCCGAACCAAAAACCACCGAAAGCAAAGAAATCAAAACAGCCGGGCAGCGTAAGTACCGGAAAGAAAATTGCATTTTGCATTGCATGTGCCGTTATCTTTGGTGTTGTTTCAGGAATATGTTTCCAAGGCGTTCGCTATGTAACGAATCGCTTCCTGCCTACGACAACATCATCTACCACAAAATTGCAGTCAACAACAGACGGTAAGAGTGCGAGCACAGCACGGAGCACATCTTCTCCTTCGACTACGCAGACAGGAACCACAGACGTTTCCGGTATCGCGGAGCAGACTATGCCGGCAATCGTTGCTATCACAAGCACTTCACAGGGTGCGAACTATTATGACTTGTTTGGACAGCAGTATCAGGGACAGGATACGACCAGTGCCGGTTCCGGATTTATTGTAGGACAGAATGATAAAGAATTGCTGATCGCAACCAACAATCATGTTATAGACGGTGCAAAGACAATTTCTGTACAGTTTATTGATGAGCAGATTTATGAGGCAACGGTAAAAGGAACAGACAGCAGCAATGATCTGGCTGTTATCGCAGTACAGACATCTAAGATCAAAGAGAGCACGATGAACAAGATCCGCGTAGCTGATCTTGGCGATTCGAGTAAGATTAAAGTTGGTGAGATGGCAGTTGCTATCGGTAACGCACTTGGTTATGGTCAGTCGGTAACGGTTGGTTATATTAGTGCAAAAGATCGTGAAATTTCAGAATCTGAGAGTGGCAGCTCCAGTTCTTCCTCCTCTAATACGATCAAGGCAATTCAGACCGATGCAGCTATCAATCCTGGTAACAGTGGTGGTGCTTTGATCAATATGCAGGGGCAGGTTATCGGTATTAACTCTGCTAAGATCGCAGCTTCTGAAGTAGAAGGTGTTGGATATGCGATCCCGATTTCCGTCGCAAAACCGATCATTGAGGATCTGATGAATAAAGAAAACCTCAAAGATAGTGAAAAAGGCTATTTAGGAATCAGCGGAAGAACGGTTTCTGACGAGATGGCAGCCTACAATATGCCAAATGGTGTTTATGTTGCAGAAGTATCTAAGAATGGTGCGGCAGACAAAGCAGGCATCCAGAAAGGCGACATCATTACATCCATTAATAATATGGAGGTCCGTTCTATCGAAAGTCTGCAGGAAAAAGCCAATAGCTACAAAAAGGGAACTCAGGTAGAGATCATTTTGCAGAGAAGTGATTCTGGAACGTATAAAGAAAAGAAAGTGAAAGTTACACTGCAAGGTTCCAGTTCATTAAACGGTTTAAGTTCCGGCAAATCGTCCAACAATGACAGTCAGAGCGGCAATTCCGGCAACAACAGCCAGAATGGTAACAACGGTCAGAACGGCAGCAATGGCAACAGCGGTCAGAATGGCAGCAATGGTAACATCGGCAACAACGGCAACAACAGCCAGAATGGCAACAATGGTAACAACGGAAATTCCGGCAGCGACAGCGGATCCGGCAACGATTGGTTCGGATTTGGAGATTTGTTTGGTAACTAATAGATACATGATAGAAAGACTCTAATAAGAAACTCAAACTTTGCACATCCAAAGCTGCTGTCCGATCACATATTGCTTGTTATGTCAGTAATAAATATGATATTTTGCAGCCGACAAGCTAACTTGTTCTGCCGTCAGCGAACTAAGATAATTGCCGCAGAACGCAGAGTTTTTGTGTGATTTCTTATTTTGTT
>OGQO01000366.1_pt1 | contig 49164 bp, 78 predicted proteins | sample 1553241 | NCBI WGS metagenome assembly OGQO01 (sample SAMEA2579933, study PRJEB22360) | human gut metagenome | biome: human gut; feature: human-associated habitat; material: faeces | place: Denmark | collected 2008/2010
TAATATGGTTACAGCAGGAGATTTTAAGAATGGTTTAACAATTCAGATGGATAATAACATTTGGCAGATTATTGAATTCCAGCATGTAAAGCCTGGTAAGGGTGCTGCTTTCGTTAGAACAAAGTTAAAGAATATCGTGAGTGGTGGTGTTGTTGAAAAGTCTTTCAGACCTACAGAAAAGTTTGACCTCGCTCATATTGAGAAGAGAGAATATCAGTATCTTTACTCAGATGGTGATCTTTACAACTTTATGGATACAGAGACATTTGAACAGATTGCATTATCTGCTGAGAATGTTGGTGATTCACTTAAGTTCGTTAAAGAGAACGAGATGGTTAAGCTCTGTTCACACAACGGTAACGTATTCTCTATTGAGCCACCTATCACTGTTGAACTTCAGATTACAGAATCTGAACCAGGTGTTAAGGGTGATACAGCTACAGGTGCTACAAAGCCAGCTATCCTTGAAACAGGTGCTAAGATTTTAGTTCCATTATTTGTTAACCAGGGTGATACAATTAAGATTGATACAAGAACAGGTGAATATATTTCACGTGTTTAGTTAATCAGATTAAAGGTTAAGATTTATAAGATATTTATTATATTTTAACATAATAAGTTCTTAAAAAGAGCCTGTACACTTTCATCGGTGTACAGGCTCTTTTTATTCTGCCCATTATAAAGAAGAACCTATAGCCAAATCGTGCTATAGGTTCTTCTTTATAATGATTATCCTCTATTAATTACTCTTCGTCATATCTGTTAATGCTTCCATCGCATACAGATAACCTCTAAGTCCAAGTCCTACAACCTGTCCCTGACATACTGGAACTGTAACAGATGTATGTCTGAATTCTTCTCTTGTATGAACATTGGATATATGTACTTCTATCTTCGGTATTGCAGCTATCGAAGCAAGTGCATCTCTTACTGCATAGCTGTAATGTGTAAATGCCCCCGGATTAATTACAATACCATCAACATCATTGTAATAAGCTTCCTGAAGCTTATCTATAATTGCACCCTCATGGTTGCTCTGGAATACCTCAACTTTAACATTAAGTTCCTCTGCTTTCTTGTTAATCATATCAACAAGCGTGTCATAATTATCATTACCATATATTCCTTTTTCTCTTATTCCAAGGAAATTAATATTAGGTCCGTTAATAACAAGTATCTTCATTGCTAATCCTCCATATTCTTAATGATTGCTGTATACATCTGTTCAAATGACATCTTCTGCGTATCAACTATCATATCAGCCGCATCCAGATATATATCTTCTCTCTGCTCCATAAGGTTATGTATCTTCTCGTGAAGCCCACCGCCCTGTAATAATGGACGTTTGGTGTCCTTGCTCAACCTTTTGCAAAGTTCCTCCTCAGAAGCTTTAAGATATACTACTGTTCCAAGCTTTCTTAAAAGCTCCCTATTGACCTCTCTTAACACAAGTCCGCCACCAACAGATATGACGCAGTTATCAAGAGTATCTGATAACTCTTTTACCGTCTCTGTCTCCATATCCCTGAAAGCTTCCTCTCCCTTCGTTGCAAAGATTTCGCTTATTGTTGTATTCTGCTTTTTCTCGATATACTCATCTGTATCATAGAACTTTCTATCGTGTCGTCTTGAAACCCAGCGGCCAAATGTCGTCTTTCCACTTCCCATAAATCCAATAAGCACAATATTATTCAATTCCAAGTTCCTCTTTCATCTTATTATACACTTTATCCGCCTGTTCTTTTGTGACACTTACATCATTCCATAACTCATACGCCGCAACCCCTTGGTATAAAAGCATTTTTAAACCGTTGCAGGCTGGCTTTCCGGCATTTTTACACATTTTCATAAAACGTGTTTCACTAGGATTATATATAATATCAACTCCGACTTTTACCTTCTTATAAAATGCTTCATCATCAATTACAACATCATCCACTTTAGGATAAAGTCCAACGCTTGTGGTCTGTATCACAACGTAATCATCAGCTTCCAGCTTATCATACTCACTTATAAGCATAGGCTTGATACATTCTTTACCGAAATAGTCATTAACTGCTTTGGCTATATCGTAAGCCTTTTCCTTAGTCCTGTTAAGCACATATATTTCTTTAGCACCGCTCTTTGCACATAAAAATGCTATTGCTCTTGCCGCTCCGCCTGCACCAAGAATTACACAACGGCTGCCTAAAAGCACAACTCCCTCGTCTATAAGTTCTCTTTCAAGTCCCAATATATCTGTATTATAGCCTTTATAGCCCTTATCTGTTCTTACAAGCGTATTAACAGCTCCTATAGCTTTAGCAAGCGGATCAATATCCACAAGTGACTCCATAACAGCCTGCTTGTGTGGAACTGTTACATTAAGTCCTAATATGTTAAGTGCATAAGCTCCATTTACTGCTGTGACAACATCACCCTTTTCAACCTTGAAGGTTGTATACACCATATTCATATCCATAAGCCGTGCAAGGCTGTTATGTATCACCGGGGAAATTGAATGTCCCACCGGATTACCTATAAGACCGCACACTCTTGTTGTACCATTAATATCTATCATTAAAATCTTACTTCCTTTCTTATGAGCTTATATCTAAAGTACAGATAAATTCATATATTATGAAATCACAATAAATATATATCTTGAAATTATATTAAACCTATATGTATTAGAAACCTGCTTTTCCACCTTCTTTTTTAATATGCTTCTTATAAAAATGCAGAACTATCCATTCAAGCCTTCTTTTTAGAATTATCTGTATCTCCTCGTGCTTGTCTATCGGCTTTACAAGAACAGACTTAATTCCTGCCCTGTTAGCACCCCACACATCTGTGAACAACTGATCCCCCACAAAATATGTGTCAGACTTATCAGTATTCATATACTCCATAGCTTTAACATAATTCTTAGGAGATGGCTTTCCTGCCTTGCTTACATATAATGAACCAACCTCATCTGCAAGCGGCTTAACCCTGTATTCTTTATTATTGGATATTATGCAGGTATTATATCCCATAGCCTTTAAATCACCGAACAGCTTCTTTGCACGCTCAGTAACCGGTGCTCCGTGTTCAACAAGCGTGTTGTCAACATCAAATATAATTCCCCTGTAACCTTTATCATAAAGTCCCTTATAATCTATATCGTATGCAGAGTCTATATACATATCCGGATAAAACCTTTTAAACATCTGTAATTACTACCTTTCTTATCAGCCTTTCTGCTGTTCTTAAGCATTTGTTACTTTTAAGTATCTACTACTTTTTAAGTATTTTCTTGATTTCGTCCATAAATGTATTAACATCCTTAAACTCCCTGTATACAGAAGCAAATCTTACATATGCAACTTCATCTAAATCCTTTAACTTATCCATAACAATAGAACCTATCGTTGTTGTAGGTATCTCTTTCTCCCCCATATTAAATATCTGTCCCTCAATGTCATCTACCATATCATTAATCTGTGTCATTGATATCGGACGCTTATGGCACGACCTCACTATTCCAGCCACTATCTTTTCCCTGTCATAAGGTTCTCTGTTATTATCTTTCTTCACAACTATAAGAGGAAGCGTCTCTACTTTCTCGTATGTGGTAAAACGCTTTCCACATTCATCACACTGACGGCGTCTTCTTATAGAGCTGTCATCTGTAGGTCTTGAATCTATTACTCTTGTATTCTCTTTTCCGCAATATGGGCACTTCATTCACAAACCTCCCCTAAATACAATAAACTACTAGAATTATAGCCCACTGGTGCTGTTATGTCAAAATATCTATAAAATATTCCATAAACACACTATAGCACTAATTAATAATCAATCTATATTACAGTCAAAAGCCTTTCTGACTGTAAAGACATACAATAATAATACCATATACAATACACATAACATAAAATATCAGGGCTGCCGCACCAAATATAATCTATAATATAAAGACATTATCAACCTGTTATTATCTTCCTATTATAAATTCTACTTTGTGCGACAGCCCTTTATTTATTTATTATTTTATTAATACTTGCTATGCTGTTAAGACATATGCTTCTTCATATTCTTAAGAGCACATTTTTCAAGCCTGCTTACCTGTGCCTGTGATATTCCAATCTCTTCGGCTATCTCCATCTGTGTCTTATATTCATAAAAACGCTTTCTTATTATCTGCTGTTCACGCCCGCTTAACTTTGCAAAGGCAGAGTCCAATGCCAGATGTGTAACCCAGTTCTCTTCCCCATCTGCTTTATCTTTAATCTGGTCTATGACATATAATGTATCCCCGCCTTCATTAAATACCGGTTCATACAGTGAAACAGTTGGGGATACAGCCTCAAGTGCTATAACAATATCCTCCTTAGATGCTCCTATCTCACTTGCAATCTCCGATATTGTCGGTTCCTTCTGCCTGCTCTTTAATAGCTGTTCTTTTGTATAAAGTGCCTTATAAGCCATATCCTTTAATGAACGGCTTACTCTTATTGCACTGTTATCACGAAGATACCTCTTAATCTCCCCAGTAATCATTGGAACTGCATTAAGTTTATGCTAAAAATTCTTAAGCTGTATTTCAATATTTCCATTGACAATTACTATCTTGTCAATTATAGTCTTTAGTATCAAGTTCTTTTGTTTCTTGTCGACCTTATCCCAAATGTCGGCAAGTTTTTTTATATTCTCATAAACAAACTCCTTTTTCTGTGTATTAATTGCGTTTTTGCTTTCTGCTGCAATATTAGCTTTCATTTCCTTAATCTGTGCTTCCAGTTCTTTAATCATTTCTAAGACAGTATCATTTCCGTCAGCATACAGATTATACAATCTTTTTAGCTTAATCTGCTCTTTTTCAAGCTGTGATTGCATAATTTCAAGTTTTGTCGCCTTTTCTTTCGGCTTGTAAGATGATAAATCAAGTGATATTTTAAGAATTTCTTCTTCTACTTGCTTTTCTATCTCGTCCGCCCATTCAAGCGAATTATTACAGCTTGCATTATAATTGGGCAGATATGAAAGTGATTTATTTCTTGAACAGCAATAAATCTTATGCTTTTCACTACCCCATTTTTGATAACGCATTTTGCAACCACAAATTCCACAATAACATAATCCGGTCAATAAATTAGGTTCAGTTATGCAGTAAGTTTTTGCTGAACACCTCGACTTTCTTAGTTCTAATCCAAGATTAAACCTATCTTTATCAAAAACAGGTTCGTGTTTTCCTTGATATATTTTACCTTTGTATGGTATCATTCCGATATTTACAACGCCGGTCAAAATGCTTCTAGTAACAAGTTCAGACTTAAAGCCGCAAATTTCTTTAATTTTCGCATCTGAATAGCCAGATATGAACAATTCAAGACCTTTTCTTGCCTGTTCTGCACGTTCCGGGATAGGTATTAATATGCCTTGTTCCTTACTGTAGGAATAACAATAAGGCAAATTGCCACCACCCATCCAGTAACCCTGCTTAATTCTTTCAAGCATACCGCCACGCATTCTTAATAACATGGTGTTCTTATCAAGCTGTGCAAATACAGCCATCATCTGCGTATAAGCCTGTTCCATAGGGCTATCATAATTTACACTATCGTGTACACATTTAAACGCAACATTATATTTTTGAAATACTTTTTCAATTAGATATATTCCGTCAATCATATTTCTTGATAATCTGTCAAGTTTAAAAGCTACAACACAGCGTACTCTCTTACGACTACAATCATTCACAAGCCTTTGGAGTTCTGGTCTATCCATATTCGTACCGGTGTAACCATCATCAATATACCAATCTGTTATTACAAGCTCATTTTTTCTACAATAATTTTCAATATCTCTTTTTTGGCTATCAAGTCCGTTACCCTCAACAGCCTGTTTTTCAGTAGATACTCTCATATAAGCAACACATTCCATATATTTTATCTCCTTATAATATAAATAAATGTGCCGCATTTATCACGTTCTACGGCACATTGTAACACATATTTACTTGTTGTCAATTATCTCTGCAATTATCTTTAGTAAGCTGTCTGAAAGAGTTATGTTTTCTGTTTTTACGTCTTCACCATTTTGAGTAACCCTAATCATTGTATAACCTCCAACTTACTTATTTTCTTTTTAATTTTGTTTATCTTGCGATTGACTGTTCTATCACACACGGACAGCCGCATAGCAATTTCTGTAATGCTTCTGCCCTGTGATAGTAACTTGAATATTCTCAATTCTTCTTCTGTAAAATTGGCATTTTTAATTATCTCATCAAGTTCCGGCTTAGTCAGTTCTGAAAACTTCATAAGCCTATCTCCTTATTTAAACTTAATATGTCCTATTCCTGTTTCTTCGTATAACTGATTAACAAGCTCTTCCGCTGTGAATAATCCGTCATTATAGTTATCTATAAGTACTTTAAGTTCTCTCTGTACTTTTGTTAATCTCTGCTGTCCGAAACCGAACTTATCATGTAGTACCCACATAATTAATATTAATGCTGATTCAAAATTTTTCTTCTGCTGTTCATTGCTAATTCTATTCATCTGAACACGCAACATTTGTTCCTTAAATTTTTTCTGTTCTGCCCTACTCATATTTTCACTTCTTTCTTAGAAACTGATTGTCGTATCGCCAGTAGTGCTTGCTATTATCATTCTTAAGGCTTTTACCTCTTTCGTAGTCTGTCTGCCAGCATTTCTGGCACAATTGCCCTTGTGGTCTGTCAATAGGTTCTCCGCAGTAATAGCACAAGTGATTTTCTTTGCGATATTCTTTTATATTTTGCCTATTTTCAGTTCTTTTTCTGTGGATAGCATTATCTTTATTCTGACATACAAAACACTTTGCTTTGCCCTTAACAGATTTAGCCTTGCCACATCTAACACATATGCCAGCTTTTCTACGTTCAGCATATAAGTTTTTTGAATATTGTTTAAATGCTTCATTGTTTTTTCTTCGTTTATCATCACTTAATGGGTGATTAGCTCTATATTCAGCTTTGTTAGCCAAACATTCCGGACATATCTTTTCATTACCTACAAGTTTATTTTTGCGACATTCCGGGCAAATTTTAAACTGCCTGCAAAGTTCTCTAGTTTCTCTGCTGTAAGCCGTTTGCTTCTCCCTACATTCTTCACAATAAAAGCCTTTTCTATCAAGTGGCTTGCCACATTTAGGGCACAATCCATTCTCTCGGCGGTAATTATATAATTTCTTCTGCGGACTAATTGGCGTTGTCTCCATTGAAAATCAACCTCTCATTCTGTCAATTCTATCTTGCACTTCTTTAGGTGCTTCAATATATTCTTCTGCGTTTGTATTTTGACCGACAAGGGCATTTTCTTTGATTGTAGGTGTATTTATATCTCTTTGGAATTTTTGCTGGAATTGAGCTTTATACGAAATTGCATTCATCTTTTCGATAAGTGATTTAATGTCGTCTGGCATACGATTTATTTCATTTGCACGCTTAACAACTGTTTCATAGGTTCTTAGAAAATTTGATTGTATTACTGTTTCAATCGTCTGATAATCTGATGTTGCCCAGTTTTTAAGGTTATCTGGCAAACCAACCGCCTGTTTTACAAGTGGCGGTAGCTTGTTAAATTCTTCAACTGCTCCATAAGTACCATTCCGTAACGCCTTACTAACCAATCCCCAAGCTGTCATTCCGTCAAGCTCCTGTGGCTGTGATATTGTCTGTATCTTACCTATCAACTGTCCTATACTTGGAGCAAATCCGCTTATATCAGAGTTGATGTATGCTTTAAGTGCAACTGACACTTGTTCATAACTGTAATTATTCAGCATCATATTCCACACATCTACTGTTTCGGATAAGTTGTTAGGCTTGTAGTTAGGGTAGCAATCACACATAATGCGGATGATTTTAACTGTTTCTTCTCTTGTCATTGCCATCTCCTTTCAGTTGATTAGAAATAGTATCTAATTTGTCGCATATAATAGCACTATTAATCGCTATTGTTCTTAAAAGTGATTCAACCCTTCCGTTGTGCGGATAATCGTATCTGAAATTAATTCCATTAAGTGTATCATCTAATCTGCTCATTCTTACTGCCCCCTTTTTTTACACATTATCCCAGTCAATAGCACCCTTATTGAAAATCTGATTGCCTTGCTTATTAGAATTATCTTCTTTCAGCTCAAACAGTCCTTGCCAGCAATGGTCTACTGACTGATTAAGAATTTTAACAGCCAAGTCATTATCTCCACCTGACAGCTTTTCAAGAGTGTTCATAGCCCTATGTAATGCCTTGTCGGTACATATAGGTTTTTTAATTCTCTTACGCATTGTCACATACTCATTAAATGCTTCATCAAGTAATTCATCATCTGGGTAATAACTTTTCTTTTTGGATATTACGTTAGTAATATCTTTTTCTTTTATATTCTTATCATTCTTTAATTCTTTATCATTATTACATTCTTTACATTCTTGTATGTGTTCCGTCACTGTTTCCGTTGGTGTTTCCGTAAGTGTTCTATCGGTGTTTCCACTACTGTTTCCATTGGTGTGTTCGTTAGTGTTTCCGTTACTGTTTTCTGAAAACTGGAAAACACTATAATTTACTATGGTTAGAAGTGTTCTATTATCATTGCTTTCTTTTTGTACCATATTTTCATTTTCTAGCATTTTTAAAAAACGATATGTTCTATTTACACTCCAATTCCATTTTGCTGATAACTGTCGGACAGATGTTAAAAGCTGCCCCCTTGTTATTGTAATTATTTCTCCATTGAATAATAGTTTTGTATCTGAATGGTTAGCGGTAAGCAATAAATCAACCCAAGCTGAACGCTTGTCAAATGGTTCATTTGCTTGCCATATCCAACAATCCAGTAGTTGCCTATGCAATTTTATCCAACCTTTATTCATAGTCTACCTCTTCAAGTTCTGTCACATTGTTACTTCACCAAATTGTTAATATTAACTCTAAATCCGTCAAATTCCTTGCCTTTACTTCTAACATAGGCAGACGTATCAAAGAACATCAAATTACCCTCTCTGTCCGTTGCCATACTTACGCCATTTCTTGCAAGACTGCCTTTGAGTAGGTTAAGTAGAATCTGTATTTCCTGCTTTGTTTCGTCTTTCATTATTTACCTCTCCATATTTCTTCATCAAGAATATATTGTCTGATAAATCTATCTGCGTACTGTGGGTGTATCATTGACCTTGCTGTTTTTCTGTCCACTCCCAATGAATTATCGCTTGTAACATATCTTTGCTTCATAACATCAACTGCCTCTAATGGTTCAAAAATAAAATTATTTTTAGGTTGTAAACCAATGAACCAATATTGTGTAGGCTTTTTATAGTAATCTCCATTCAAAGTCCTGTCTTTGTCTATGACATTAGGCTTTAGGCACCAAAAATGTGTTAAATAATGCATTCCGCTAGTGCTTAATGGATTTTCTATAATCAGCCTTAGATGCTTTCTTTGACAGACAATAACAAATTTGTTAAGTATCTCATAGAACAAACTTAACTGCCTGTGCCTTTTCATTGACACCTCGCATTTTTGCTCAATAGTGTAATTCTTATATTGATAAGCTGTGCAGCATAAATGCCTAGGGCTTTGGTCTGAAAAATAAGTGCAAGGGAAAAATGCAAATATCAAATCATCAGGACTTATCTTATCGAACAGACTCGGCTTACCTTGATACCCCCCCTCTATCTCTTTAAAAAGGTCTGTAACATAGTCAGTTTCGTTAAATTTATTCTGAATATCATAGTCGTAGGCTTCAATTCCATACTTTTTGAAAGCATTCTTGAATGTGCCTGACTGTTCAAATAAACAATGTACTATCATTCTAAATCTACCAAAAGGAAACCTCGGTTTTATGTGCGCACAACCTATTCCTTTCTTTGATTTTTAGTCTATAGTTCTATACTTATCTTCTTGAAATTCTCTATCTTCTTCATCGGAATAAGCTCTTTTGCATTCTGCACAAAATTCTAAAAATGTCTCCATATCTGTGCTATTTTCGTATTTACAGCCTTTGCAATCATTCATTCTGAATCACCTACTTTCTCAAAAGGAACTCCTCTTAAATGCTCATCAAGGTCTAATTCCGTTCCATCAATATTTCCATTCAGCTTGTTTTGGCAATGACACAATAGTATTTCAAGGTCGCAAATTCTACCTGCCCTATACTCACTTCTTACGAAGTCAAGAACTCTTTTTGCGCTTTCCATCCTGTACTTTACTATCTTTGAATTGTACTCAAGTCTTATATCTGCAATTTCTTTTTCATGCCGTCTGATTTCAGCTAAATCACACTTGCAAAATTCATAATCACTAATAAGTTTTTCCTTTGTATCTCGTGCGATTTCTTCTGCTGTATAGCCTTTAATTTCGCTCATTCGTTCCTACCTTCTTTCAATATATCCATAAACTTCTCATACTGCTTCTGTGATACCTTATTATTAGCCTTATCCGCTCTCAATTCGATTTTAAGGTGTTTTTCGGCAATAGAGGATAATTCCCTCGCTAACACCTTTTTGCCTTGCTGTATGCCTTGCATATAGCCTTTAGGTGCTTTTCTCTCGCTTATTGAACCACTAGCACGATTTTCTCCTTGGCCACCTAAACTGACATTCCGAAGCTGATAGCCCTTATCAGCATATAGTTTGATGTAATACTTCTCCTTTTCGTCAAGCTGGCTTTCGGAAAAATTCAGAAATTCAACTCGCCAACCATAAGGGTTTTTCTCTTTGTCGTACAGCTTATGCTTGCGTAAACTAAGGTCTATGTGCTGTTCATAACCTACAAGGTGACTTGCCAATCTGCTAAGCGTATGTACTGCCTGTCCGATATACGCATACTTAAATCCGTTTTCATCTTCTCGGAGTAAGAAGTATATTCCACTTTTATCATTCAGTTTTGGATTCAGCTTCAACAGTCGTTTTTTGTTTTCCTGTTCAATTGCCTTGGCTCTTGCTATGTTTTGATAATTCAAGAGTTACCACCTGCCTTTACTATCTCAATTGCCTTTTCAAGAGGAATAAGATAATTATTGCTGTTGCCACTTCCATACAATCTTACAGAAGAGTCTGTTTTCAACCGCTCCGCAACTCTATCAATGTCATAAACTGTTGGCTGATTATCAACAAAATCAAGAATCGCTTTCATCTGGCTTTTGTTATAGTACTGCTCCTGAAAATTTAAGTTATCTGCATCAATCAATCTCATTCTTCATCACTCCAGTCTAGCCTACAGCCGCACTTGCTACAGTAATTTGGTGCATTGTTGTTATCCATTATTCCTACATCGTGACTAACTTTGATTACGTTTCCGCATTCACAATGGAATACAGAAAGAGTATCACTAAGGTTATGGTTAAATATAGGTTTCTTAGGTATCTGCTTTTCAAGCGCCTTGATTGCCATATTTCTTGCTTCAACAACTCTTTTAGCAGCTTTGTCACTCAATCCTATTGTTGACATATTAAATCTTACCTCTCTTATTGCTTCGTTCTCTGTCATACTCACACCTCTTTAGTTAAATGGTAATTCCTCGTCAATACCATCAGGGATTGACATGAAGCCATCATCGGGTTTTGGCTGTGGTTCCGCACTGCCACTTGAATTTTTACTGTCGCAAAATTCCAACTTAGATATGTTGCAATCGTTAGTGTAGACTGTGTTTCCGTCTTTATTCTTGTAACTGCCTGTAGTCCACTCACCGATAACCGCTATCTTTGAGCCTTTAAATACATGCTTTTCTACTGTTTCAGCTATTTTGCCAAAAGCCACGCAGTTAATAAAATTTGCCTTATCGTCTTTCTTCTTAAAATTCTTGTCAACGGCAAGTGTAAATCTTGCTATTGCCATTGCATTTTCACCCTGTGTGTATCTAATATCAGGGTCCCTAGTCAATCTGCCAATTAATGTTACAATGTTCATATATTTTCCTTTCTACCACACTGGGTAATAATTCCCTTTATCATCCACAACCCAATAACCTGTGCTCCAAGTATTAGTTAATGGGTCGTAGACTTTTCTGCCTTTAATCATTCTTAGCTTTTCTCCTCATTACTAATTCAAAGCCTGTCTCTGGATATGTGATAGAATATTCTTCTTTGTCCTCCATATTAGCCATAAACCACTCAAATACAGAAGCTATTGCACTGTCTGTTATATCCGTTTTCTGCCCTACCCACATGTGTTTATCTGTATCTTGCGTTCCATAATAAATTCTGTTGGTAATAGGACTTACTCCTGTTCCTTTCTTTTTAGCCATATAATCTCCTTTCTAAAAAGGGCACTCATTAGGATTAGCAAGTAGCCATTCCCTGTTACGCTCCGCAACATCCACATTCGCCCCATAAGCGACTTTTTTCATCTTCTCGATGAAACTATCTCTATCAGCGTTTTCTGCTGATAGATGGCACATTATGACGTTCTGCAAGCTATCTGAATAATTTGCTTTAACAAAATCGCAAGCCGTGTCAATACTTAAGTGACCTCTGAAAACGTGTCTTGTCTTTGAGTCATTATCCTTATCAACCAAATCCTTGTCATAATTCACACCCAAGAGAATGTAGTTTATGTCTTTAAACTTCCACTTGATTAAATTTGTGTCGGTAATATAAAGCATTCTTCCCATTTCCGGATGAGTAATCAGAAAGCCGTATATCGGGCAAGGTTCGCCATTTGCGTCTGTATGTGTCCAATTTCCGTCTATTGTCGTTAAATCAAAAGGCTTTACTGTAAATTCGCCCATATTCATTGATTTACAGCTACCGCCTAAATATGGGGCAAGTATTGGTATTCCCATAGCCTTAAAATCGTTTAATGACCTCGAATGATCGTCAATAATGCTCGTGTGAAATAAGGCAACCTACTATATTTTTTACATTCCAATCACACATCTTTTTTATGTCTTTAATTCCCATTCCCACATCAAGAATAAGTGTTTCGTTTTGCGACATAAGAGCATAAGAATTTCCTTTACTTCCAGTTCCGCAACATTTCAATTTGAGCATTACATCACCTCGCTTTCTTTTTCAAACTTCCATACATATCCACCGGCTTGTTTTCTCACGCTTCCCTTGCTGTTATAAGGCTCTTTATTTGCAACTTGTAAAATATTTCTTCCACAAACACCGGTATTTCTGCTTGCCTCCATTGCATTGCAATACGAATTGATAAATTCTCCGTTTAATGAGTACTGGATGATTTTTCCTTTCTTAAACCTCTGCACATTTCTCTTTTCTTTCTTGTTTCTTCCGTGAATAGCTCTGCCTTGGTTGTAAGCAATCATTCCGTCTAATATATGAGGATTTTCCATTAAAGTTAGCCTTTTATGTTCAATTCCACTGAGAATTTGCAAATTACTAGCACAATTATTCTGCTTGTTTCCGTCTCTGTGGTGTACTTCATACCCATTTGGAATTTGCCCTATGAAAGCCTTTGCAACTGCAATATGAACTCTAATGGTTTTAACTTCTTTGTTCCTGTCTGTTGCCCTAAAAGATAAATACCAACCATTTTTATTGTTTGTTTTAACAAATTGTCCTCTACTATCTTTCCAAAAGCTCTTAATTAAACCGCTATCAGAAATTGCATATAATCCCTCGTAGCCCTTTATCCATTTCCAAATGTTTCCATCATTAATAAAATTAGTAAGTTCGCTTTCTTTAACATCTATTCCTACCCTCTTTACTGGGATTATTCCTTTCTCTAATAGCTTGTCATATTCTATGAGCTCATTTAAGTCTCTGGAATAAAAATGTAGTCGTTTTCCGTTGACGTATCTTCTTAGTATATATGATTTTCCAACCTTAGATATTCTTGGATAAAAACTCATTCAAATCACCGCTCCTTATCCGCTACACCTCGATTTCATCATCCTGTGGAAACTGAAAAACCATATTTCTATGATAAATTCTATCTTCAAATTCTACTGACTCCATTTTCTGTGCTTCTGTCAACATTTTTATAGCTTTAATTGCTTTTTCCACACTTAAATATTCAGCTAACTTTGCACCACTATCTGACGAAAAATTTCGACAATAGATACTCGCTACTTCTAAAGTTCCATGTTTCTCATCAGCCGTAGCTAATGTAAAATAATCATACGGAATATCAATTCTTCCGTCCTGTGAAATTACTCTCATACTCAATCTCCCTATTCTGCCTGCATAAATGGTGGCAATGTGCTATCTTCTGCCTGTTCTTCGGTTGCTTCTGTAGCTGTGCTGTCGATAATGTCGCTTTCGTCAAAATCTACTGTGTTTGCGTTCTGCTCAATATCATAAGCAACATCCTGTTCAAGCATTTCATCGTGGCTGATTTCCTCGTAATCCTCGTTTTCATTACCACTATGAGAATTATTGATATATTTAAGCAATCTATTTTTGACGGTTTTCATAGCCATCTGGTCAGCAAATTTCTGATGAGCACCATTGCCATTCTCTTTGTAGCCATAACCCTGTTTCCAAGCCTGCTTAATCTGTACAATGGTCATAACCTCTGCTATCTTCTCTCCGTCATCCATAATCGCCACTGCATAAGCCCCGGTAATCTTATCGTTGTCGATATTCTCAAAACTCTGTTCGTGGCAATCAATAATTGTCTTAGCGTCCTCTTTGTGATACTTGAACACATCTCCCTTGTAAATGACCGCTGCATTAATGTCTTTAAGTCCAAATCTCCTTGCTATACAAGTGTTTCCATACACTGACTTCTGGCACTGTAGCTTGCCGCCATAAGCAACCGGGTAGCACTGTTTCTTCTGCATTGAAAGTCCGTTCGTAACCATTTCAACAAGTGCATTCTCAATACTTGCCCTTGTGCAACTCTGTAATACAGGCTTCTTATTCATATCTACTGTGTCCTGTAAAATCAGCATTGCCGACATAAACTCGTTTGTGTAGTTGTAATCTTTAGGGAATGTCAAGCCGAATTTCTCTTTCTGCTTGATTTTCACAACCATTCCCTCGGTAAAATCCTTTGCTACAAGCTCTCTGCTTTCAGCTTCTTTCTTTTCCGCAACTGCTGTATTCTCTGCCATAATTAATCCTCGCTTTCTACTTCTTTAAATTCGCCATTAACTAATTTATAGAATGTATCTTCTTTGATACGCTCTCCGTCTACACATTCTGTTTTTACACACTTAGGAATCCATATATACTTACCACTATCATTTGTTTTATCAGTTCTAATCCATTCAGCTAACGTTATCCAACTACCGATTTTTGCTTTTGCTATTGAATTATAGCCCGCTGCCATAACAACTGAATTTTTACCCTTGGATGTTATCTGTGCGTAATCTCCACTTGAACCTATCTTTGCGTAATCTCCACTTGAACCTATCTTTGCGGAATATCCACTTGAACCTATCTTTGCGGAATATCCACTTGAACCTATCTGTGCGGAATCTCCACTTGAACCTATCTGTGCGGAATCTCCACCGCTATCAATTTCGTTATCTTTCACAGACTCAATTCTTGTTTTTTCAATAGTAAAATCTACGCAAGCCTTAACAAACCCTTTAAGCCCAAGTTTCGCACCAATATGGAGCTTATTTGTAGCTGTTTTATTCCCCTTTTTATAAACATCTCCAATAGCTTCAACATCTGCAAAATCTGGAATGTCACCATTTTCATCAACAAGCTGATAATAATCCAGCACATCAAATGGATTTTCGCAGAAATGCATTACACCTGCTTCACATATTTCGTTTCCGTTTTCTTCATATGTAGTATTTTCTTCGTACCGCTTACCTCTGCATATCATTCCTTTGTTAAATGCTTTATACCCTTTTATACTCATCAGTTTTCCTCACTTTCTTCAAAATGTTCTTTTATATCCAATCCGTCATCGTCATACCACTCGCACCATTCCTGCTCTTCCTCGTCAAAATACTCAAGCCCGGAAACGTTACAGTAATCCGGCTTTATGTTATTTTCGTACTGAAACAAGTCATAATCCCATAATGTATTAAGGATTTTCCAAGCCTGTTCAATGCTTTCAACTTCAACATAGAAATTATTAACTTTACCAACCTGACAATTATGCCAAACTCTTAATTTCGTCATATTATCCCTCCACAATCTCTAATTTCTCACTATCATTAACAATCAGCATAATTAACTGGCTGTCTACCATTTCAGTGACTTTCTTCCGGTTTTCTTCATCTAAGCTCTCACTATCATCAAGAATGATAGGTACCGATATGCCACTAATCTTCTGAATTGAGTTACAAATATCAACTCTGCCTAAAATCCTGTTACCCTTGTTGCTCATAGTTGTTAAAATGCTTTTTCCGTCAACAGTAGGTATACAACAACTCTTATAATTGCCATTCTTAGCATATTCAAACAACTGCCACTTAACTAACCCAAAATGACTGTTTACTGCTTCTGTCAAGGCTTCATTCTTTGCTTTGTCAAGTTCATCAAGTAAATCAAGAATCTTCTCGGCATTAGCTTTATTCTGTTCAGAATCAATCCTTGTCTGCTTTAATTCTTCAAGTCGCTGCTCGTCTGCTGCCGTATCAGACTTTGCAATCTGACTTTCACATTCTGCTAACTGCTGCCTTAAAGCTGTTTTCTGTGTCTTTAACTCTGCCTTAACCGCCGAAATATCATTAGCCTTGTGCATAGCTTCTTCCTTTTCAGCAATCTGCTGTTCAAGTGCTTTGTATTCTTCTGTAGCTGTCACATCAATTTCCTGTGGGAGTTCTGCTAACTGCTTTTCAAGATCTGCAATAGCTGTATTCAGCATTTCAAGGTTTTCTCTATGCTGTGGTAACTCTTTCTGTAAATCTTTAAGAATCTTCTTATTCTTATCAAGTTTGTCTTTAAAAAGGTTGCCATTGTATGTGATAGTCTTTAATTCTTCCGCCTTGTGGCTATCAAAATCGGCTCTTAACTGTTCTTTTTTATCCTCTGGATATTCCTGCTTGCAATAAGGGCAAATAAGGCTTGCTTCGTCAAATTTGCGTTCATTCTCCGCTTTCCATTTATTCCTTATATCCTGTAAATTCTTATTTATGCTATCAATGGTATTCTGCTGATACTCAATGCTCTTTTCTGTATCAGTAATAGTCTTTTCTGTCTGCCTAACAAGAAACTGCTTATCAGAAATCTTGTTCTCAATATCTCTTCTAGCCTTAATATTTTCCTCATTGGCTTTACGGCGAATATCGTCAAGCTCAAACTTTAAGCTGAGAATATTAGCACTAGCATTGTCATATTCAGCCATCAGCTTGTCATTGTCGGTCTGCTTTGCCACGCAATCAGCAATCTGCTCTTTAAGGCTGTTCTTCTGTAATTCAAGGTCAGATACTTCAATAACCTGTTTAAGCTGTATATCTCTTTCCTTTTCCTTAATCTGTCCGTCAAGAATAGGCAAATCCTTTGTAATCTTGCTCTTGGTAGCCTTATTCATAGCGGATAATTCCTCAACTGTATATTTATTAAGTAAAGGAACTAACTCGGCTAATTCAGCTTTCTGTGAAGCTATATCAAGGTCTGTAACATTGCCTACAAGACCGAATAAGTATTCTCTCATTTCTGCCGGCTTCTGATTAAGAAATGTGTTCACATTACTGCACATCTTGAATACATTCATATCAACATCAAGGTATGCATTGAAATCCTTTAATGTCTTAGGCACATCGTTGATGAAATACTTGTTATCATCCTTATAACTGCTGTCATCTTTGCTGTAAGTACGCTTCTGTACTTTCTTCATAGTTATTTCTTTTCCGTCAACATCAAGTGTAAGTTCAACGCTTGTATCCATATCATCAACTGATACTCCGTCAACCTCACGTCTAACAACCGGATTATCCTTTAATTCATAATCACAATTAAACAAGCACCATAAGTAAGCTGTGGCAATAGTTGACTTACCTTTACCATTCTTAGCCATAATTTTTGTAATAGCGTAAAAATCAAATTCTGCGTGTGCATAGCACATAAAATTTTCAAGCACTACCTTTTTTAAAACTGCTCTTTCCATAAACATATCCTTTCCTTATTATATATTCATAATGAATACATCATCTTCTATTGAGAAGTTATCAACTGTCTTGTCTGCCAGATAATGCCGTCTGTCAAGTTCATCAAATGTGCCGTCAAATATAACACCTTGAACTGGATGCCATACTTGACAATGCTTTTCATTGTCTGCTGCCATAGCTGCTAATTCCGAAACTGTAATATTACTATTCATCAGCATTCTCCTTTTCCTCTATAATCTCAACTCTGCCTACTGATACCTCATAAGCTACTCTGTTTTCAATTTCATCTTCGCTTATCTTTTTTGCATAAGGTCTTGACTGAAACCTGCCTGTCATTTCTATATGCGTTCCTACTGGCAAGTGACCGACAAACTTAGCTGTTCTGCCCCAAGTTATGCAAGGTATGTAATCTGACTTACCATAGGCTCTATTGACAGCCATCATAATGTCACATACCTCTCTGCCTTGCGGTGTTGTTCTATATGTAGGTGCTTTGCGTAAATGCCCTACGATTTCAATTGAATTGTTCGTATCCAGTGGAATTTCAACATCCTCTAATATATCAATCTCCCTAGCGAATATGCTAAGTATCAGATGGCTATGTGTGCCATCTATGTGTTGATTGTATGACCTAATCTGTCCGTTAATTACTACAGTTCTGTCTACATCTAGTCTGTTAATGTCAACAAGTCTTTCAGATACAACGACCGGAAGCGTATCTACATTGCCGCTTTTTCTTGGAGCTTCTATGTGAAAAATATAAAATCCCTCACCATAAACCTCGTGTGAAAATACTGGTTTCTTAGCAATCTTACCTATCATATAGGCTTTATTATTTGTTATCATTCCTTTTCTCCTCTCTTAACGAATCCTACGACTTTGCCGCCGTCTATAACTGTTACCTTGTTCTTCTTCTCGTACATATCAATGCAATCCTGTACTGTTATTACTTTCTCGTTTACCTGTTTCATATTGTTCAATCCTTTCTTTTCTCTTTGCCCTTGCCATTGTCAGAACGATACAAGCCAGTTCTAAAAACATCCCGAATATCGTTCCTAGCATAAATCCCTGTATCATAGCTTATATCTCTCTTTCATTATTGTAGGCAGTTCGTAGCAGTCGATATAATCGTGAGTGTCTGCTATGTACTTCTTTTTGAGTTCACTCAAACCACACCCGTATTCGTGCTTTAACTGCCCTAAAATATCTCTTGTAACTATGTTCCTTAATGGCTCACAATGTTTATTTCTTCCTAAGAGGTAACTTGTTCTTCTGCCAATGTGTGCCAGGATTTCAAGTTTTTCTACCTCATTAATCTGCCTTTCGCCTTTTTCAGAAATAATAAATGTCAATCTGCTAAAACTCCTTTCTAATTAATAAGCTGAAATATCATTGACACAATAAATAATATTGCTGATAACATCCATAAATATTCAGCTATCCTACTGTCTCTCTTAGCTTTCTTGTATGCTGCAATAGAGACTTCTAAATTGTTTCTTTCCGCAATCAGTTCTTCTACTGATATGCTATACTGTGGTGTTGCCTGTACTTCCTTTTCCATAAAACAATCCTCCGCTTAATCATCAGCTCTCTAAGTTTATCTGTGCATTGCAATCTTTTATTAACATCATTATGTTAGTGCTTGGCATCCAGTTTTTAATATATTCAACTGCCTGTTCATTCTTAAGCCTTGGTGTGTTGGCTCTTGAATTAACATTGAAATAATCCTTGTAATCGTGATTAATTTCTGCAAATACTTTTCTGCTTATTTCCTTGTAAGCGTTACTGTTTTTACCGCCTAAGATTTTTATTACCCTTGCTGATACTAAGTCATTAAGCACTTTCTGCTGTCCGTAATCAATGTTCATTGTATTTTCCAACTTAGACACTCTGTCTGACACATCGTCTAACATACCTAGCTGTATTCTCATCATTTCCTGTGGGGATAACTTTTTCTGATAACTGCCTGTTTTTCTGATTGATGGAAGTACCTCAGATGTTACCCAGTCCGTAAATCTTTCTGCACTCTCTTTTCTGCTCTGAAAGATTGTTTTGTAAAGGTTACTCTCATTAATAAATGTGGCTTCCTGTTCTCTGCCTAATCTGTCGGTGACCTTACTTGTAGTAACCCCATCTGTTTTAAGCCTTGCCTTAACTCTGCTTACCTGTTCAAGTTCCAATGCTTTGCATACATCAGCCAGACAAAACATAGGTTCATCATCTTTAGTAATGGTTCGGATTTCTCCAAACTCTGAATTGTTAAAAATCTGTAACTCCATAAGCATTCCTTTCTAATAATGTGTGATATATTCCTTTTAAGGCACATTTGAGCAATTTTGCTCATTTCTATCTGTTGTAGCTTGTAGAACTTTATGTTTATTGATACAATAGAGAAGTGATGGTAGACATTTTCCAAAAAGGAGATTGTATGGATACTGTCATAGCATTGTGCGTATCAGTGGTCGGCTCATACTTCTGTGGCGTAGACTTCTGCACCCTGTACGCTCTTATTTCTATATCAATAGAATTAAATAAATATGCTAAAGACAAAACTGCCAATCGGTAGGTAATTCACACTTGATACGAACAGGGCGCTATCCCTGCCAAAAAGAACTAATGATGTTTGAATAAAAGTTTGTAACTATTTACCGCTACCATCACTTCTCTATTGTATCAATATCAAAAATTCTAATTCTTATGCGCCTTGTGGTAACTTATGAAGTTACTTTCTTTGCAAAAAAAATCTCCATAGGATTTTCAATATTCAAATTATCAATCATAATCTGAATTTCGTCACTTCCAAAAACACCCTTGTGCATTCGCAGATAGAAAGTTTTGGGCGTTACGCCTATCATTTGTGCAACTTCTGTCTGCGTTTTTCCGTTTTCAGCAATAATCCCACGAAGCTTATTTGTATCAACCATCTTCTCATCTCCTTTCCAACTTCGTAACTTTTGAAGTTACTCTTATTATACACCGCAAAAGTAACTTGTCAAGTTATTTTTTTCTTGACTTGTAACTTTTTTGTGCTATAATCAAGTTACCGATAGGAAAGGAGGAAACACTAATGATTAAAACTGTTGGAGATAGGATTAAGGAACAAAGAGAGCTTAACAATATGTCACAAGTAGAGTTGGCTAAAAAGATGGGCGTTTCTAAACAGACATTATATAAGTATGAAAACAATGCCGTAACAAACATACCAAGCGATAAAATTCAGATTGCTGCACAGATTCTTGATATTTCTCCATCATATTTAATGGGGTGGGAAGATAATTTATCTACTGATAATGCTGATATCATTCCCGACTTAATGTCAGATAAGAAAATGTTGGATAGTGTTAAGAAGTTAATGAAACTTAATAAAGAACATCAACAAACTATATTTGACAATATAGCCTATTGGTATGAGAAAGAGGGGCATTAAATGCCCCATTTCTTTTTGAATGATATAATTAATTCATATAAAAACTTTAAAAATCTTTTATTATTACAGTTATTGACTGTTTCTATTATTATTCGCCTGTATTCCTCATTACTCATAAACCTGCACTCCCCTCTCTTGCCCTTGCACGTTTGATAGCGATACGATTATTATAGAACACACGTTCTATCGTGTCAAGTGTAGCGGCGATATTGCCAACGCCAATCAAACAATATCGCCTGCCAGAACTTGAAAATGTTTAAGGGTCTTTTCTCAAAGACAAGTTTATTATACATTTATCGTTAGTATATTTCAAATACTTTCGGTCGTGTTATTTCGACTTTATTCGACAACTAACTGGAACTTGTCGATTGCATTACCCATAACACCTGCATATCCGTCCATTCCGTTCGATGTTTCGTTATCTATCTGTTCTGGATAGAAGTTACGGTTATTGAATACAGATACCATATACTTTGCATACTTCCAAGGCTCACCCTCTGGTGTGTAGTAGATAACTTCTACGGCATCTATCGGTGTTTTCTGGTCACCTGCAAAGCCGTTATTGAAATCATTATAATCAAAGCCGGTAACGTAAGGAAGCCAATCGCCATTAAGTGTATGAACTCTGTACCTAACTGAACCTCTGCTAACCTTGATAATAAGTGCTGTGATAGCTTTATTGTCGCCTGCACCAGCCCAATCTTCTCTGTCCTCTACTTCGCCCCACCAACGGTCTGTATAAGCGGCATATGTAGCATATACGTGTTCATCTGTGCTATCCTCTGTGTTATCTTCTTCGCTGTTATCCTCTGTGTTATCTTTATCATTATGAAAGCCATAGAATACAGACAAGTCGCAAACTCCGTCTACTCCGTCAACAACGCCGCTTGATGTATACTGCCAGCCTACAAGGTTTCTAGCAACACTAGGCTTCTTATCTTCGTTAGGGTCTGTATCAAGTGTCATTTCATCATATCCAAGATAGTACCTTGCTATCCAGTAATCGCAGTTAAGAATTTCTTCGTCTGCATATGGGGCAATGTAACTGCCATACCACGCCATACCTGTATAGATACCAAACTCGTAGCCAGCTTCCTCTATTGTGTGCTTGTACGCCTTAATTATGTCGATAAGGTCTGACCCTAAATTTTGCATACAAGTATCTTCTATATCCATCCACACCTTAACTTTACGTCCGTCAAGCACCTCTAATACTCTTTTAGCCGCTGCAATAGCTTTTTCTACTGTTGGTGTGTAAACATAATTGTATACACCGCAGATATGCACACCTGCTAACTGACAGCCTTTCCAGTTGTTTTCAAACTGCTTATCTGGGTCAAAATCACGTCTGATAACCTTAAGAATAGCGTGAGTAAGCCCTGCCGCCTTAACTCTGTTCCAGTCAACTACACCATTCCACGCTGAAAAATCTCCACATTTAATCATAATTAAAATACCTCACTTTCTACTGTTCCTGTTGCATCTGAACTAACTGTGTTATCTTCTGTGCTGTATGTTGCCTTGTAAGTATTTTTAACACCATCAAGAAAGCTCTTAAGCTCGCTGTCTAGTGCTATATCATTCGCCAAGTATGCCGCAAAATCATTGAAGCTAGCTGACATACTAACTGTGCCGCTTTCGCTGATTGTAGCTGACAGATAAGCTACCTGTTTAAGTGCTCCATCTGAGTTTTGAACGGATAATGTTCCGTTCTTCTGAATTGATGAGTTAATGTCTAACATTGTGTTTTACCTCCTAATCTTATATCCAATTTTTATTTTCGTTGTCCCAAGTGATAACAACATTATCCCCTATATATCCGCGAAGATAACGTCCATCCCAATCAAACATAATATCACCAGAAAAAGGATTTCTATTAATTACACATCCTCTTTGATAGTATGACCCATCTTCTGTTTGATGCATTATATACAATGCTGTAGTCTTTATTGAGCTGTTAACTACAGATAGAGCACAGTCACCAAAAGAACTCCAACCTTTTGAGTCTATAGAAATTTTTCCTTTTTCAATTTTCGTCCAAGCTTGCGGTTCTCCATTGATGTAAGGCTGGTAATATAATTCGATGCAGTCTCTTAACACTTCTAACTCTAATCCTGCCGAACCATACATTTTAATACCTTTACCACTCTCAACATTGAACTGCATTTCGCCATCGTTAGTAACGTGCCACAGGGAGTTTAGTGTGCTTGGCGAAGTTCCTTGTACGGCTCCTTTCTGAACAGAAAAAATCCAATCACCAATATTTTTTGAACTTTGAATGTAAGTTCTTCTTAAGTATCCGTCTGGTGCTAAGTAATCATTTTTTAAGCTTCCATCAGTAATATCCCAATTGCCAATGCGACCCCCGGTCCCGATTATATCACTACAGGTAATTGTCCCCGTTGCACTTATAATTGTATTAGTTGATGTTAAAGTAAATGCGTTACCACTAATGTTAACGCTCTTGTTACCGCTAATATTAATAGCCCCCTTAGCCTTAAGCGTTATATCATCTGCAATTGCTTCAATTGCGGATTTAAGTTCGCCACTTTTTGGGTCTTTCTTGATATAAGCACTAAGACTTGCTGTTGTAGCGTAATTTTTAAGGCTATCTTTTGTGGCATATGCTCCTGCTACTTCTAACTTAATCGCTGAACTTTCTTTACTTATTGCTGTGCTTATAGCCGCATTCATCTGCGTTGTTGTGCTGTAGCTACTTAAGCTATCCTTTGTAGCATAAGCATTAGACACTTCAAGTTTAATGCTATTGCTTTCTGCTTTTACAGCCTGCGTTATAGCATTCTTCATAACTGTGGTTGTACTGTAGTTATCTTTTAAATTCTGCTGCACACTTAACAATGATGTAGATATACTATCTAAGTTCATTTTAAAGCTAGCGTTTTGATTAAGCATATAAGCTAATTGTGTGTTAGATACCTCTTTCCAACTCCAATTACCTTTATCATCTTTAGCCCAACGCCAAGTTTTTTGAGTTGTTTCGTTGTGTGCTATTGCCCCGTGATATTTTGCGTATTCATCATTGCTATAAGTCCAAGTAAGATTATCGCTTGGAAATAAATCATCTGACGGATAAATAGGTATGAACCAATCAATAGCTGGGTAATTATCTTTGTTAGGTGTTTCTGTAACTGTATACACCATAAAATTATCGTTCGTTTGTTGGTATAAGTCGGATAACGTTATTTCGTAGCTATCTAGCTTCTGATTAACAGTAGAAAACTTGGTCTTAATGCTTTCGTTGTCAACATTTTCAGTCCACCATAACTTATTAGTGATAAAATCACTAGCAACTTTCATCATACCGCCCCATTGAGTATAATCTTTGCCAGCACCACTTGTTATAGCTTGCATAATGACATTAAGTGTCTGTCCCTCGTTGTCCAGATAAATTTTATTGCTCTTAAGTGTATGTGTACTATCGTTATTGATAACGTTAAATAGCGTTTCAATATCCAGCTTACTCGCATTAATATTAGCGTCATCTTGAACAACATCATCACGAACAACTTTTCTTGTAACGCCTTTTTCGGTAAGTCCTAAGGCATCAAACATAAGATTGCCGGCTTTATCCCAGACGTACATATTGTAGTCCGAATTAGCGTCTTTACCTATTTGAACTCTTGCAACCTTGTTATCATCTTTTATCTGTATCGTATTGTCAGCTATATCAAGATTTCCGCTTTCGCTTAGAATTTCAACAAGGTTTGTATAAATCTTCCCACTTGTAATCTTATCTGCGGCTATACTATCAATCATAGCAGATTTTATCTGTGCATTGCCGATAACACTTACAACTGCATTAGCGAATTCTGTTGTTAAACTTTTACCTGTCGCAGAACCAAACATTAAAGTCTTAATGTCTGCTACGTCTGCGTTTAATACACCTATCTGTGCATAATCTGCTTGCAACTTAGCGATATTAGCTTCATTAATCGTAGCTTTACTTGCTGTCAAATTAACAATATCTGCTGTAATAGCTTCAATCTTATTAGCCTTTAATTGGTCGATATACGCTTGATGTGCTTTTAAACTCTCAATATTAGCACTAGTTATATCAGCATTTTCGATAACTGCCTTGTTGATTAAGACTAAATCAGCGTAGTATCGTTCCATTTGCTTTGTTATCGGACCGCTAGCAATATTGCTGTTTTCTGTGTCAGATTGTCCGATAGATGTAACTGTGTCCATTAAGCCGCCATCACATTCGTGTGTTATCTGCATTATAGGCACTTTGTAATCAATGCCGCCCTTATTAACAGTTATAATGTCGCCTACTTCAAGCCGCCAGTCACCGACAAACTTAACTGTAAGCGGTCTAAACTGAAAGCCGCCTATCTTTTTATAAATCTCATTAAGAATTTCTTGTGTCATAAATGGATTAGCAAAGCTAAGCCCTGTCGTTCCGCCGCCGGCAGTTATCTCACTTGTTTTGCTATCACCAGACTTTGTGTTGTTACAAGTCAGTTTCCTTATCGTAAAATCCTTGCTAGTGGTAAAAGTAACCCCTTGCTGATAGTATTGATGTCCGTCAAGTACATAACCGCTATCCTTGTACCACTTTATTTCAAGGTTTCCGTCAGAATTGATAGCCGCATTACCACCTTGTAACGTAGCCATATAGCCAATCATTTCACGCATTGTATAACCTTGCGGCTTATCTGTAATTGTATGCGTGTTTGTTATGCTAGTTGCTAACTGTATGCCTAGCTTTGTACAGATTTCCTCTAAAATAGTCTTATCCGTACTAGGATAAGTTAATTCAGAAAAATAACCTTTTTCAGCTTTGTACATCTTGTCATAGGCTGTGTACTTGGTGTATTCACCATTGCTTTCTTCTTTAGTTACAGTAAATATGCCTATCTGTACATACTCAATTCCACTATCGCCCTTAACGCCCTCAAAAATAGTTATGTCCTTATTTTCAAGTGTAATTTGCGGCTTAAAAATAGAAAAGGTAACACTACTACTGCAAGTGTTACCTATGGAAATGCTATTGTTTGGATTAATTATATTGCTGTACTTAAACTCATTAAGTGTCTGATTGTATTCTTTTCCGTCAACTAAATATTTGCTGTAATATCTTGCATACAGTAAGTTGAAATCCGCACCCCAATTAATATTTTTCATTTATTGGATTGCTCCTTTCTGATGATTAATCGTTAATCATAAAGCCAAGTGCGATAATGTTAGCTGGCTCAATGGCTTCACAACTATCAAATGCACTTATATCAACTTTCGTGTATTTAGATACTTCTATCTCCTGTTCTCCTAGTTCTTCAAGTTCTGATTTTATCTTATCATTGTCACCCTTATTTTCTTTGTGTATCTTTTCTATCGTTTCTACAACTGCCTTAAAGTGTGGCTCTAATGCCTTAATATTAGACATAATGGCAACTGCTAATCTGCCACCCATTTTAAGCTGTGCCACGCTTGCAAGTGCTTCATAATGTGCTAAAACTTCATTTCCTGTTATTTTCATAGTTAATCTCCTTATTTCTGAATTAAACTTAATTTTGCTCCGACTATTAATCCATCCTCATTCTTTGCTCTTGTGAGATACGGATATGTCACATCTCCTGTGTATATTGTCATTTTCTTTTGTTGACCGCCTAAAAATAGGACTTGTGCTGTTGGGAATGGGTTATTTTCATCACTAATCACATTGTCAAGCAATAAAGCCTGTTCTCCTGTTAATGGCGGTAATTGCAGTTCTACTTTGTCTTTAATAGCTACGATTGTGCCTACCATTTCTCCATAATCGTTTCTTCCTGTGTTCTTAGACCAAATCTTATTCCTACTATATGTGTAGCCGTTATATGCTACCGGGAATGTTACTCCCTCGATAATTACAGCACTTATCATTCAATCACCTCTTTTCTATATATTTACTCCATTCAGCCCAGACAGACTTAACCATATGGAAGATGGAATTAAGAATAATAACGATATGATAAGTGAGCTAAACAGCAATTCTGATGCTGTATACGAAGCGATAATGAACGTAAGGCAACAAATTACAGTACCAAATCCTACAGGGAAAATTGAAAATGCAATTGAAAATTGCAAAACAATTTGTGCAAATATTGAACCTTTGAGACCAGCCTGTGTTCTTGCCATTAATTCTGGCTACGCAATGTATCTCGGATACGCCTATCAAAAAACAAACAACCCTAACTATGCAAGATTTTTGTTCATTAACATTGCTTCAAACACAGTGGTATCAATTTGGTGCAATAACTATGAGTGGCAGCTTAAATATCTTAATAGTTAGAATCACACTAATGTAAGCTCAATAATTGAAGTTTTTAAGAATTCGTAAAAACAAAATTCTACAGTTGCTGTAGGAAGTAAATTTTCCACAAAAAAATCTCTATCGCCATCCTGCCCATAAGTGTATTTAATGCTATTTGATTGCAATATTTGAGTGATGTGGTATCGTGCTGAACTTCCAGCACCATAACCTTGAACAGAAGCATTTGATGCCGCTGCCCCTAACGAACCTTGCACAAATATAATTCCAGCAAATGCATATGGACCAGCAATGTTAGTTTTAATGTAAACTCTTAATTTTCGCCCTGCAGGAATCATTATTTTATACACATTGTATAAATTGTTGTTTAGCTCACTTATCATATCGTTATTATTCTTAATTCCATCTTCCATATGGTTAAGTCTGTCTGGGCTTATTGGAGTACCGCCGCTAGTGCCAGCTTTCCACGCTTGCTTTATGTATTGTATAAAATTCATAGTAAAACCTCACTTTCTAAGCACACAAAAAGGACACCTCACAATTAAGTGAAATGTCCTTGTCATTTTGCTATTTATTTGTTATTATTGACGTGAGCAACTTATATGTACTCATATGTGCTAATCAGAACAGGTCTACCCAACTTGTTCTGATTTTTTTATTCTAGTAGAGCCAAGATTGCGGCGCTACTGATTTAATGTCTTTCTCCACAAGTGGAGAAAAGCGTTGCAACAACTATACAAATACTTCCCCCAGCTTTATGGGGAATATTTTGCAACTTCCTGCAAAAACTTTCCCGACTTCTTGGGAATTTTTTCGTACCCACTTGTGGGTACGCTATGCTGCTATCAGTTTCCTTGCTGGGTTAGTTATAAACTCTTTTATCTCGTTATATCCCCAACCGCAATTAACAAGTCCACTGATAATCATTTCTATTGATTGTACCTTTTCAAGTTCTTCTGCTGTGAAATAATCACGCAAATTAGCCTTTTTATCAATCCCACATTCTTCTCTTAACTGTTTTGCTGTCTTTCCGAATACAGTCCTATATACAATGTCAGTATAAGTCGAATATGCGTGTCCGTGCATTCTCTCATTTTCGCTTGACTGCTGAATAGCTTTAGTAAGTGACTGCCTAACTGCTATGCCTTTTTCTCTCTCTATCAGCTTGCCTTTGAGAAGTTCTTCCATTTGATTAAATTGGTTAATATAGGCTTCTTTAAATTTCATAACTTTCTCGCCAGTATAACCCATAGCAAGAATGGTAAAACCATCTCTTGTCATATATACCATTGGATATGTTTTTTTATTGTTCTCAACGGAATATTTAGAAAACGCAAAATTGCGTTCTCTAAACTCTGGACTACATTCAAGATTTTCTATATCCCTAAGTACATCCGAATGTCTTTTCCCAAAAGTTTCTGCTACATCAAGGCTTGTTACAACTGTTACTTCTTCCGTTGCTAAAAGCAACTATCAGAAATAGCGCAAACGATACTATCGCAAAATAAGAGCCTAAGTGTCTTTGTGACTTGTCGCCTTTACTTTTAATTAAATCCACAATAGCCAATATAAAACCTATTGGGATTGTGAATATAAATAGTGCTGTTACTGCCGCCGCTATGCTTAGTTTACTGTCTTTTTTCTTTGCTTTCTTTTCTGCCATATTGTGTTGCCCCTTTGCTTTTATTGTTCTATTTTGCAATTATTAAGTATTAAAAATTGACCTTTCCCAACTGTGCAATACGTCTGATTGTCAAAGTTATCATTGCTTACAATGTGACTTTGCCTTAAATCATCATAGATACAATAATATCCTCTTGATGATGTGGCTATCAGTTTATATTCTCCTGGTTCTATGTCAATCCCAACCTCTAACATACAATTATCAAGAGTAGTTTTAGTTGTATAATACTGTCTAAATTCCAAAAGAGGTATCGCATTGCACTTGTTTAGTTCAAGATATTCTCCGTCTTCTACGTTTATCAACATATTACCTTTGAAGTTTTCATTAAACTTTATTTTGGTTTTATTGCTGTCTGCATATACGCCAAAATAAGCCGAACCTTTGCTTGTTAATGACTGCAAATAGTAATCGCCGTTTGGAATATCTTCACCCACTTTGTAAGTGCCTGCCTTATATTTTGTCAGTTTATCATATGTATCTTGTGTTGTCTTTTGTATTGTAGCCGCTGTGGTCTTTTCAGTAGCTTTTTGTGTTGTAGTTGTGGGTTGTGTATTTGCTATTGTTTTATTATCGCTTTCAGTTATATTATTAATAATAAATAACGCTGTAACAAATACTATCCCTGCCAATACTGCAATCACTATCTCCTGCGGCTTCTTTTTGTTATCTTTTTTATCCATTGTAATACACCCCTTTGCTTTTATAGTACTTAAAGTGTATCACAATGGATTAGATTATTCAATTAAATGTTAAACGCTGGCTGTCCTGTCATAGCTGTATACTGATTGGCATATCTCTGTGTTGTCATGAACACTTCCTGTCCGTCAATCTGTACAACAATGTTTCCATTTTGCTGTCCTACATTTGCATTAGCAAATACCTCTGACATACCCTCAATAACAGCTTGCTTAATGCCTTGTGTTATCTGGTCGTTGTTTGCAACCACTGTCTTACCATTGCTGAATTTACCAACCATTTCATTATGATTAGCAAAGAAAAGTCCGTCCTCTGGGAAACCACCTGTTGCATATGCTCTAGGTATTCTTATCTGAAATGCACTTCTTGATACATTTCCCTCGCTATCAAGAATTTCACCGCTGAAATTGCTTTCAAATGAGTTGCTTAAAGCTCTGCGAATTCTCCAAGAATTATTATCAATGGTATCTGCCAATGAGTTCATAAGTTCTGTACCTGTATCATAGCCTATATCACCTGCATTAACTCTATCCATAATAGCGTTAAATGCACTTCTGGCTCTATATGGTATATCATCAATATTATTAGCAAAATTGTTTGTTAATGATGAACCTGCATTAGCACCAACACTTCCCATACGTGAGAATACATTTTCTGTGTTTGTGCCTATCGCATTTATCTTGCTGTTAATCTCATTTTTAGCTGTTTCAAATTCTGACTTAGCTGTGTTGGCTGTGTTGCTAACTTCTTGTCGTGTCTTTTCTGCAACTTCTTGTGCAGTATCTCCCAATGCTTCATAGCAATAACGCATATCATTTGTTGCTCTATCCGCTACGTTTCTAGCGTTATCAACTTCCGTCTGGTTCTTTTTTACTTCGCCGTTAAGTTGCCTTATTTCTACTTGCAGTCCTGCAACCGCATCTGCCTCTTGTGGTGTCATTTCTAGCACAGATAATGCACCATTGTGAGTGAGTTCGTTATATTCTTGTTGCTTTTCGTTAAGTCTATCTTTGCTGTCCGCAAGTACATCTTCCATTTCTCTTAGGTTCTTCTTAGCTTTATATTCCTCTTTTGCTAATTCAATGTATTCTTCTCTTAAAGCTTCTAATTTGTATTCTTTTTCTTTATCTTCTATAAGCTTTTCTATTTCTTGCCTATTTCCAGAATAATATCCTGTGTTAGTATCTATAGCTTTCGATAATTCTGGTACTTTATCAACAAGTTTACCTGCTATATCCTTAAGCAATTCTTGCTGTTCTGTTGTTAGGTTAGTTTGGTCTGCTAATTCAAAATATTTTGTCTTTAATGCTTCTATTTCATCAACAGAAGAATTATTTTTCCACGTTTCCTCTATTGAAGCTACAGACTTTTCTATTTCGCTTGTAGTCTTGTTAACTTCTTTTCTTACGCTCTCATATCCAGACAAGTAATCTGGTATTTCTTCTTGAACTTTAATAAAACCTTTGATTGCACCTGTAATTCCTACAACTGCCGCCATAGCCAATCCTGCCGGTCCGAAAGCTGTGTATAATCCTGCCGCACCGATAGCCGCACCGCCCGCTATCTTAGCTATTGAAGCTACGAGGTTGTCGCTACCTTTGACTATATCAGTAAAACCGCTCTCGATAAGTTTAAATTCTCCAAAAGCTGATACTCCGCCAAGTAATGCTTTTTGGAATAGTGTCATATTATCTCTGACAGCAGTTATTCCGCCGTTTAAAGCTGTGAATAATCCTTTATCCTTAACTACGCTTCCAAAGTCCTTAAAGCTTGTTGTGACCTTTGCAAGTTTAGGGTGAAAAGAAAGAAGTGTAGCTGCTGTTTCATCATATCCCATTTTAGATAGTTTTGTCGCTAACACTACGTCTTCTGTTGCTTTACTTAAGGAGTTGAGCTTGTTGTACGTTTTAGTTATGCTTTTTATTACATTTGTACCGCCTATCGCCTTAAGCACTTTAGGAACTGCCACAAGCGATATAAGAAGCGTTTCTATAGGTGCTTTAGATAGCATACCTAAGTATAACTCAACAGCTGCCTTTAAGCCTTGCACAAGCACTTTAGCCGCCGATTTAAACACCTTAGTCCAATTAATGCCTGCAAGAAAATCTCCCATTTTCTGACCGATTTTAAACCACGGAACATCATCTATAGCTTTTGCAAACCAATCAAAAATTCCTGCCACAAGGTTAGATGTATCTTGCCCTGCCTTGAAGAAATCGCCAACAGCAAAATCTTCAAATATTCTCTTAACAGGTTCGAGTGCTTTCTCTATTCTGTCAGCCCAGGCAACCGCCGAATTTTCCATATTAGCAAATGCTTTATTCCAAGCTGCTTCATATTCTGCCGCCGCCTTAGCAATATCGTCTGTCAAATCAATAGTGCTACCACCGCCACCACCGCTTGAACCCTTGCTTGAGCTTGTATCGTCCTGTAATTTATTTATTTCATCAAATCCCATAAGGGATAATGTAGCTTTCTTAGCTGAATCAGCTACATCTTGGTAGCCGTTTGAAATATCTTCTAAGCCATCTGATGTGTCTTTATAGCCACTTTGTCCGAAGCTTTCAAAGTCAATCTTAACGCCCATTAAAGAAGCAAGATTGACTAATAATCTTTTGATTACAATAGTTACTCCGTTTACTATCGGCATAACCTTTGAAAGAATTGGGATAAATAGCTGTCCTGCTACCATTCCTACCTCTTTCATATTGTTACTGAACTGGCGTAACATATTACTTGGGGAGTTGATTGTCAAATTTGTTATCGTATAGGCTCTTTATCCTATACTTCTTATAGTTTCCTATAAGTTCAGAGTACATTATCACCCACGTTTTTGCGTTTGGTTTGGTGGTAGCCACTTCCACCTCATACTGCCCTATATGCAGTAGTGTCGGACACTCTTGGGAATATTATATTTATTCAATTCCTACTCGTTACGATACTCAATAGCCTGTTCGTAATCTATTGAGTTATCTCGGTATTAGCATAGTTGAAAACTTTAGCCTTCGCCGATTTTGCCCGATTGCCATAAGATATTTCTATTCTTATGCAACACTTGGAAGATAAGCTATATCATTAACTTTCTTCCGTCTATTAGCTAAATCACCCCAAGATACTTTTGATTGGTCTAATATCGCTAACACTCTTAACTGTTGTTTTTCCATCTGTGTCATTTCAGACACCGACTTAGAAATGCCTAAGTTGTAAGCATACGTCGCTAATGTAGCATTGGTAATATCAATACCATACTTGTACAATGCCCTCGATTGTCCGATTAAACCGCTTTGTAAGTTCTGTGCTACTGTTGAATAGTCCACATTGAAAAGTGAGCTTATATCGCCCGCAAGCATTGTCATTGACTTTGTTATAGCCGTTGTTGCTTCGCCTGTCTGTCCTAACGAATTAGTAACAGAAGCTAACTGTGAAGCATACTGTGTTACTTCTTGTATGTTAAGTCCTAAGTTCTTTGCTCCGCTTTCTTCAAGCAAACCGCCTTGAACATTAACTTTTAAACCAGACAGCTTTCCGAGAGTATCGTTTACTCTGCTTTGGAAGCTCTCTGCATATGCTGTTGCGTTATCATATCCGTACTTTTCGTAATCTTTATCCCATTCTGAACCGATTTTGCCAAATGCAACCGCTTGATAGTTGAACGCTTCAATGTAATCTGTTGTTGACTTGATAGCTTCTATAAGCTTCTTACTGCCACGAATTACCATAAAATAAGTGGCATAAAACTTACCTATTGCACTTGCTAAGTTCCAACTGCTTTTAGTTGCTGTCTTGGTGCTTGTAGAAACGCCATACAGCGACTTTCGAAGCGAGTTTGAAGAAGTACCCACCTTGCTACCTTGACTGGCAAGATTAGCCAATGCGTTAGTCATTTGAATAACATTCTGGCTTACTGTTGGTGCTCTTGATAGCGTTGTCATTAAGCCATTTAAAGCATTACCTAGCTTTGGAATGTTTACAACGGCGTTTTCAATACTCTTACTGCCTAGCTTACCAAGTGACTTTGCAAATTCTGTGACTTGTGTTGCATTTTGCGGAATAGCTGATATGCTTGCAACTGCCTTTGTGACAGCTTGAAGTGATGTAGCTGTGTTAGTTAGTGCAACTGAATCAACAGAACCTATCTTTGTGATGTTCTTAGCAAGTCTTGTAAAATCTGCTGTTCCTGCGTTCATATTCTGCATAGCAGAACCTAACTGACTAACACCACTCGCAAGACCGCTTAGTGATGAACCATTCACAGTTGCAAGTGATGTTGACAGCCTTGTAAGCTGATTTATCAGTTTATCAACAGAATTGATAGCTTTGGTGGCAGTACCGGTAATTTTGACTTCTAAACTGTCTAATTCCACGCTTTAACCCCCTTTTATAGGATTGTTGGCGGTAGCCCTCTCTTTTCAGTTTGCGCCGCCCATTTTTGCTCATTGAGTAACATCAGCTGTAACTCTTTGTCGTAGGTATCTTCTTCGCTTTCTTCTGTTCTTTCTGATAAAATAGCCTGTTTAGGGTATTCAATGTGTACATCTTTATTAAATGCTGCACCTATACCGCAAGAAATAGCTGGTATTGCGTAGACTAAGAACCAGTTATACATTTCTGAATCGCGATTTTGCCTATCAATCTTTTTACCTTTTTCGTATAGTAATAATTTTGTAGGTGTCATTTTAAGAAAGTCTGAATAACTAATACCTAGTGAACTGGCTAAAACAAAGTATTCTTCCCAAATTATTTTGTGGAAGTCTGCTTTTTCTTGTGGTCCTGTGGAACTACTGTCGGCTTCTTCTGCTCCTGTGTTGCTTCTTCCACATTGTTCGCCATTTCCTCTAACATCGCTGTTATTCCCGACAGTTCGAAAAAACCATCATCTTCCATCGCTTTCTTGATTTCTTCAAACAATGTTCTATATCCGTAACTCTTATCTGTCTTTCTCTTCTCTGTAATATATGCTCTAGTGAGTTCCTTTGCTTCGTCCATAGTTACAGGGTTATTGTCAATACAGCCTGCATAAATGGCTAAAATGCAAATCTCTGGCACATCTGCTGTCATATTTGCTAATCCATCAAAGGAAGCCTGTGCAACGCTTTTATCTGTCTGTGCAAGCAAGTAAGAACCATTAACGACAGAAAACATTTTCTGCACTATCTCTTTGCACTCTGCCGCACCAAAAGAAAACTCAACTTTGTATTCTTTTCCATTTACATTAATATTCATCATAATTTTTACCCTTTCCCACCCTATCACCATATAGGGAAAGGTGCGGATTTTACACCGCACCTACCTTTTAAATTAATTATTCTGTTACATCATCAAAGTATGATGTGTAATCGGCTGTTTTGGCGTCTTTGACGCTATTCGACACAGCCTTTTTTGATTTAGTCGAATAGCTCATTATTCCCCCACCTTTGTTACTGTGAAGGTGCCACCAGCACCTTCGACAACTTGAAGCTTGTCTGTGCATTCGATAGGTGAAGTGTTAGGAACTGCTGTTACTGTCATTTCAAGTACTGAATCAGTACCAGAAACATCATTAGGTGTTGCTGTTACCTGTCCAACAAATGCGTACTTAGCAACCGCACCTAATCCGTCAGAGCCATATAACTGAATAATATCTAACTGCTTGCCCTCTGCCTTGATTAAGTCCTGTAAATAAGCCTTTTCAAGATTTCCTGTGTAAGTCTTAGCGTCAGATGTTTTGATACCCATTAAGAATGTCTGTGAATCATCTTCAAATGTTGTACTTTCAACTGTGTTAGGTGCTGATACTGGTGCTGAAATTGACTTAGCCGCAACCATTAACTTATACGAGCCTGCAAAGCCATCTTCGCTATGCTCCTTGTAGATAACTCTAGCTTTATAACTTGTACTTGCCATTGCCTTGTCTACCTCCTAAAAATTTGCAAAAAAATAAGAGCATTTCTGCTCTTTGTTACATTAATCTGTCATTTGCCGCTATCATTCTTCTGAATCTAGCGGTACTCTTATGTACTTTGTTGCTAATTGAGAACTCTGGAATTGCATTGCCTTGAAATCTCATTTTCTTGAATGTATCTGTAATTACTGCCATAACCTTGCGACAGTCAGACTTGCTTGTGTTAGTTGTAACATCTACTTGAAATGTTGCTAACAATGCGTTAATTGTCTGTCCGTCAAGCGTTTGCCCTTGTTCTGCTGGTGATAGTAGATGAATGTATACTGTTGGAAATACTGCTTGGCCGCTGTTTTCCCCCTCATTAGTTATGGCTATCTTTGGATATGTTTTCTTTAGTTGCGTTAGGGTTTTAGCCTTGACAAGTGCTGTGACTGTATTTTCAAGGTCTGTCGCCCAATCGTTTGCATTTGCCATTAACTAAACACCTCTCTTGCTATCTGCTTATACTGATTAATAATCTCCATTGTGGCGTTGTACATAGGCATTGTAGCTTTAACGCCGTGCGTGTAGTGCCATTGATTATCATTACCTAAGTAGTACCAGCCGTCGCTGAATGCGTGGATTTGTCCTGGATATGTTCCTACGCCCAAGCCGAAATCATTAGCCTTTGGGTTCTCGTTGCCACTGTTGTAATAAATGCCTGCGCCAAATTCAATCGCTAACAGCGTGTAAAATGGCTCTCTATCTTCTACTTCAACAGTTTTACCGGTAGCAATTAAAATAGCTTGGTAGCCATCTTGAATAGGCTTTCTGTCAACTCTCAATGTTACTGTCCTACCTAATGGACTTTCGTTAACACTCATAATTGCCGCTTTGTCGCCTAATTCTGCTAATCGTTCAACAAGCAATTCACATTTATACTGTAAACTCTGCTTATACTGTTGTAACTGTCTGATAGCTTCATTTGCGGACTTTTCAGACAAGGATATATTAATTGTATGTCTTGCCATAACGCACCTACTTTACAACGGCTTTGAGCATATACTTAGTTGAATACAATGCTGGCTTAATGCCTACAATCGTGAAGTCTGCTGATGTTTCGTCAACAAGGCTGTCAGATGTGTATGTAGGCTTGCTATCAAGCCAGATAAGGTCGCCCTTTTGAACAGGTAGTGTATTCCTATCTGTCAGCAAAATAGCGTCAAAATCAGCGGTATCAAAGCCGTATTCCTTGCTCTGTGCTTCTCCGCCGCTGAAAGCTATATTTGCTTTGAAATCGACTGGCTCTGCAAAACCTGTTTTTTCTTCAAGGACTTTGGGAATTTTATTTCCCTCATCATCAAGATAAGGAATGAAGTTGCCCTCTGTGTCGGTATATCCCTCATAAAGAATATTGCCGTCATCGTCTCTTTCGTAAATAGTTACTGTCTGTCCTTGAAGCGAATACTTCATAGCCTGTTTATTAATGTCAAGCATTGTTCTTTACCTGCTTGTAAATCTGATTTACGCCTGTGCTTGATAATCCGGACACAATTCCTACTGCAATTGCATTAAGAATATCGTTTGCCGGAAAGTCCGGTATTACATACATACCTATAACGCCTAAGATACCGCCTGCAATGCCTACAATTATAGGAATGTAATTATCCTTAATGTGTGGAATTGCCTTAGCTCCTAAGCCTATCAGATATGTTATTACAACGATTGCAACTACTGTTGATACTGATGTTATATCCATTCTGCTATACCTCCTTATCTTCATTAAGTCGTGCTTCCAATCCGTCTATTCGGTGGTGTGCCGACTTTACACTTTCCTCAACCTTAATAATCCTGTTATCGTGAGAATTAAGTTCTTTTCTCATTTCTGTAACTTCATTCTTTATCTCTGTTGTATTGCTTGATATTGTGTCAAGTTTCATATTTATGCGTGTATTTTCCTTTACACGCTCTGTAAGTTCTGCATTGTCAGACTTTTTGTTGTTCTTAAGATTAAATCCCAACGTAAACAGTCCGAAAAAGACGGAAAAAGCAACTGAAATAATGCTTATAATTACTGCTATTGGCATTGATATACCGCCTTTCATAATTAATAATGGCACACCGCCCACCACCCTTAATGTGTGCCGCCTGCTACCGTATTGGTAACGCACAATCTTCTTTAACTTTCTGTAATGCCATTTAGGCTGGATATTATGTTATATGGCAAAGAGTGGGTATTTTTTTTAAAATACTTTCCCTTTTAATCCATTCCCTTGTTATGCCATTTTCAGAAACTTTCTCTGAAAAAGAAGCTCCATTTTGTTCTAAGTCATAGTCAACCAGCTCAATTAAAACAAACTCAAATTCTTTGAAGTCTTTTTCAATCATTTCTTCTGTGTAATTTTTATAGTGTCTTTGATTAATACACTCTTTTTTATCTCTCTCAATGACAAGTTCTAACTTGGTTGTATCTTTATCAAAAACAACAATATCAGAACTTGTTCCATCATCATTTTCAATTTTTTCTTTATGTGCATAATCGTGGCTAATAGCCACATGTTCTAATACTGTCATTTCCATAACCCAACTCCTGTTATAACTCTAATTTCTCAATTAACAGTTCTTTAAGTTCTGCTCCTGTAAGCTCCATTGCGTTCTCAATACCTTGTTCTAAGGCAAGTGTCTGCAAGTCCGCTGTTGGCATACGCTTAATAGCTGTCTTTGTGTAATCGCTTGTAGGTTGAGCAGGGAACTTGTCCTGCTCTTCCTCATATTTAAGCTCATCTCCATAAACAGCTTCCTGTCTTACATTATCTGCTGTTACTTCTTCGCTCTGCTTTGCGGCGTTGATTTTATGTCGTCTTAATAACATATAAACACCTCTTACTTTCCGAACTTAGCAAGAACAACCTTTGAATCGTTGCTTAAGACTGCTGTATAGTGTTCATCGCCAGAGATAACAGTTGTCTTTGCAAGAATATCTCTGTCCGATTCAATCTCAACGCTTCTCTTCATATAGATTGTAAGTGCGTTCTCTTCCTCTGATACGCCATCTGCACCTGTGTCCTCGTTAGGGTCTTCTGCTGATACAATAACAATAGGACAAGCGTAGAACTCTGTTGTAACAGCCTTTAACTTGCTACCTACCTTGATTTCCTTGTCCTTTGGCTTAAGCGTATGTGCAAGTGCTGTGTCAAGATGAACATTCGTTGCATCCTCGCTTGTTGTATCAGCTACAACATTGATTGTTCCTGTTGAATCATCAAGCTCATACTTAACTAACTTAACTTTCTTTGACTTAACAACCTGCGCTCCCGCAATAGAACCGATAGTTCCATTCATAATTACATTAAGTGGGTACTTGTCATTGCTCTTGAAATCATCGTCATTAAGCAATGTGGCTTCCTGCGCTGGATTAATGAATAATATCTTTGTAAGTGATGAATCAGATTCATCATCAAACTTGCTATTAGCCGCTACAACTGCTGAATAGCTGATAGGTGCTGCTGTTCCATCGTAATCAATAGGTGCTGTGCAAAGTGCGTCATAGCTGTCATTATCAACCTTTGCAGCGATTGACATAGCAATCTGATTGATAGCTGTACCAAGTGGGTCGCCATAACCAGATAACACTGATTCGTCTGTAAGTTCTACTGCCTTACCTGCTTTCTTAACCTTTGCTTCTGTTGTAGATGTTGTAAGTACTGTTGTACCCATAGCAACACCTTCTGCTACATCTTCTGCGTCACCAATATAAGCATACTTTGGCACAACGATTGTGCTTCCTGGTCTGCCTACAAGTGTTGTATCAACTCTTGCAATAGGTGAGAACTTAATCTTCTTTGGCAACTTAGCTGATACCATATCAGCCATTACCTGTGGATCTACTAAATTTGCTAACTTAGTCTGTGGCATAGTTTATTTACCTCCGTTTTCTACTCTGTGAACTTCTTATAAAGTTCTGGATTCTTATTTTTGAACTCCACTCTTTCGTGGTAATTCATCTTGTTGAACTGTTCCTGTGTTATCGTGCTTTCTTCTCCACTGCCTGCATTAATAGCCGGTCTTGATTTAAGCCACTCTGCCTTAGCTTCTTTAACCTGTCTTTGCACTTCATTGGCAATTACAGTTGCTATAAGGCTATGATCTGCGTCTGCAACCGCCTCAATCAAAGAATCAATATCCTTTCCATCGCCTATAACTTTCTGATAAGCATTGACAGCTTTCATATGATTAAGCTCTTTGCTCATGTTCTCGAACTTTTCAGCCTGCAATTTTTCAGCTTCTGCCTTTGCTTCCGCTTCCTGTTCTTCTGCTGTCTGCTTTGAACGAAGTTCTTTCTTGTACTTAGCTGCTTCTGAACTGGCTTTATCGGAAGCGTTCTTATACTTCTCTTTTTCAGCTCTTTCACTAGCAAGCTGTGCCATAAGTTCTTCTACGCTAGGTGTCTGTTCTTCGTTCTGTGGCTCATTATTAGTTGTTGGTTCTGTTGTTGTGTTAGTTACATCTGCCATAATTTCTTTACCTCTGCTTTCTGCGTTTTTTGTTGTTCTCTCAACTTCTTGCGATATTTGTATTGCCCTTTCTCTAGGGCATATAAAAAGCCACAAGGCATTTTCTACCCTGTGGCTCAATATCAATTATTTATCTGTTCTGCTCTTATCTATAACCGGACTATTTTCTGTCTGGTCTGATAAGTCTTGCATTGTGCGGTCTTTATTAGGTGGCTGTTCTCCATCTCCACCCTCTGCTTGGTTCTGTGTATCTTTGTTGATTATACTGTCTTGATATGCCTTAACCATCTTTCCGCTTCTCGCTACAACATCGTTAGGGTCATCAAAGAATGGAATTGCATCAACTGTATCTTTAAGGCTAAATCCGTGGCTTATCAATGTTGCCATAGCATTAACCTTGGTTGACATTTCATAAGTTTTTTGTCGCTTAATGTTAGGCTTTACATCTCTTGCCCTTAATTTAAGTAATGGATTGCTACTGTTAACATTGTTTGATAGCTTGATAGCTGTAAGAACAACTTTTATCTCTTCCATTTTGCAGCCATCTGTAATTAATTGCTGTTTTGCCGCCGCTGTTTCAGCCTGTGACCAACCTGTTGCGTCTGACATTGCAACTCCTGTACTACCACCACTGTTATCATTTCGTTGTGGCACATTGCATTTCTGCAAGATTATCTGTCGCCTTGATTGGATATTATTAAGCATACCTGTGTAATCGTAATTAATTGCAAGTGGCTCAACTATTGGAGTTTTACCATCTGCTGATGTATAGGTCTGCATCCATTCTCCAGATTTTGGCTTTCTTACTTTTTCAGTGATATGTGGTGTTCCATCTTTATCAACTGTTGTTTCCTGTTCAACCGGGAAATCAACATCATTTGTGTGCCATACCGCCTGCGTGTTCTGTTCAACATCGTTAGTAAAGTCTGAAATAAGCAAGTTTAAGTTATCCATTTCAGATATTTGCCGTTCAAAACAGCCCATTCTGTCGAATGACCTTGTGTATTCAATAATAGGGATTTTATGTAACGGGTTCTCTTCCCCACTTCTCTCTAAAAATCCCCATTTTGTTTTTCCTTTTTCTGGTCCGTTAGTGATTTTTATTCCGTCGGTAATTTCATAGCGAATATCTTTTGTAAAACAGGTGTAATATCTTGTACCGCTGTGCTTATCTTTTATATATGTCCCAGCAAGAACAACTCTCTTGTCGTTGTAGGCGGTTGACCTTACAACAAATGTTGTTCTCGGGTCTAATACATTATATGTGAAATAGCTTTCCCCATCCTCGTATTCTGTATTCACATCAATGAGGACATATCCAATACCGCCTATTTCGACATATCTCGCAAGTTCCTGTTGTTTCTGCCTTGCGTTCTGCGATTCGTAGCAACTGTTTAATTCCGCTATAGCTTTTGTAAGGTTAGAATCCTCATTGTCGCCATTTTGAACTAGCGTTATAGGATTTCCCCACTTAAAACCTAAATTAAACTCTGTGACCTCGTTAGCCACATTATCACAACACTCACAGTCAATGTCTGGCCTGTAAGTCTTTGGATTCTTCCTAACTATTGGCTGTATTCCTGCGTCATAATCAAGAAGAAACTGTATTCTGTTGGAATTAATATCATGTTCCAAAATTGCTTCACGCAAAATTGGTATTATGTTGTCAGATGTTATTTCTTTTGCACCTGTATAAATAGCAATTCTTCCTGTTTGCATTATCTACACCTCTAATAAAATGTCATACCGCTTGAACTTCTGCTGTCCGGTATTTCTTTAATTTGAAAATTATCATCATCGTTAGGCACATACCATATCCATTTACGGCAATGCTTGCACGCTAACTTATGTGTTCGTGGGTCTTTGCTGTCTGCCTTAGTCAAAAACTTATGGCAATTCGGACACATAATTGACTTATCTTTATTCATATAAAAATTCATATCTCTACCTCATTGCATAACAAAAGCACCGCCGCAATTAAGCAACGGTGCTTCCGATAAGGATGTGTTTATGAAGAAACATCTTTGTGACTTCTTACAGATATACTATACCACACCGGCAATGTGACATTCTATGACATCTTTTACAGATATTCACTCCCATATTTATCTTCAAAGGCTTGTAGTGCTTTAGCGTGTATTCTGTGTACCTGTCTCCAGCACCAGCCTGTTTCATTTGCAATTTTTTCAAATGTAAACTTTCTGACATATCTTAGAAACAATACTGTGTAATAATCTTCGTTGTTTATCTGCTCTATCTGCTCTATTATTTTGTTCTTTACATCAATGTATTTATCTATAAGCTTATCAAGGCTTTCTTCCATTTGTTCAAGTCTGACATATCCGCAGCCTGTTTTGTCCGGATCCGATGATGACATGACTCTTTCTTCATTAACAATCTCTGAAATGCTATATGATAATTCTTTATACTGTGTTATTTCTATCAATTTATTATCAATTATCTTGTTGTAATAGCTTATCTGATTAAGATAATCCTTAGTTGTCATATAAACCCTCCTCTTATATCGGACTTGACATAATTACTGTCTTTTTTATTCTATTTCCTTTTGTCATTCTTAATGCAAAGTTTGAGAAAACATCTGGAACATCATCTAATTGTTTTTTGCCTGATACCGAATATTGCTTTAACAGTGACATCATCACTCCGTATGGCTCATTAGGCTTATAAAGTGATGCGTCTTTAAAAATAATATGTTGTAATATCCAGTTAGAACATTGGAATATCCTTGCTTCCTTATTCGTTTCGGTCGGTGTATCAGTAATATTACATATCCAGCCTACACTCTCAACTCTCTTATTAACTTCCATTGCCACTCTGTCGCCGCCGGCATTACGCTCAAATTCGCACTCTTGCACTTTATTATTTACAAGCACTCCTGCGGCATTTCTGTATTGTTCTTCGTAATCTGCTGTGTTATCGCATACGCAATCAATGCAGTAATAATCTTCTCCGTGTTTCTGTAATACAGGTAATACGAAATAGTCTGTTCCTTTTCCCTTAGTATCGCATTGTGCTGTGATAATCTCTGGTTCTCCGTGTGGCAGATTAAGGTATCTGCGGATTTTATCATCTGGGAATAGTAATCCCTCACGTTCAATAGGTTCCTGTTTGTATAAGCACCTGTAAGAGATTTCATCCATCAAAAGCTGTTGGTCAGCAAAAAACTCTTTTGTGAATCCGCTATACTCATAATCAAAATTACTCTCGCCTGTTACTGGATCAACATCTGGTACAGCAATAGTCTTAACTCTTTTATTCCCTGCGTACATATTCTGTATTCTTCCGATAACATCATGTACGCTCCAACGTGTAGCAATATGTATTTCTTTGCAGTTATGTCCGTCTGTATCTTGGATTTTTCTTTGCCTAGCGTCTACCGCATATTTATCCCACAGCTTATCAAGTACCATAGGGTTAAGTGCTTCTTCAATGCCACCTATCATATCATCTACAAGCAAAAATTTACTTGCACGAACCTTACCAGCATTTTTACTGCCGACAGATGTACATTGTACGCTTTGAAATGGCTTATATTTGCCTATGTTGAACTGTTCTAACTTTGCGTTAGTGCTTGTAACTGTAAGGTTAGGAAAAATTTCGTTCCACGCATATTCATCAGCATTTGTAACAATATCGTATACACCATCGTAGTACATTCGTGTAATATCGCCAGAATGGGAATAGAAAAGGCAAAAATCATTAGGAAACCAGCCAGCTACTAAAGCGTTAAACATCTTTTCGATAGTTGTCTTTCCCGCTCCAGGTATTAATGATACGCACAATATATCGTATTTATCATCAATCATACCCTGCAAGGCTTCTATTAGCCCCATTCTTAAGAATTGTTTGCGGCGTGGCATATAGAAGCGCTCTTTAGGTTCTCTTTTCTTTTCAAGATACATAAATGCACTATCTACTATTTTGCTTTGGGCTTCAAGCAGTAACACATCATAGTATTTATCAAGCAAATCAAAGGAACTTTTATTGTTAAAGACAAACTTCTCTATCTCCCACATAGATAGCCCTATATCCCGCATACAAGCCTTTTCTATGAGTTCTTTTGCCCTAGCCGTACATTTTAACATTGTGTCAATTTCACTCTCATTCTTGGCAAGCTGGCACACGTTGTAGTAGGTTTCTATGATGTTTTCATCTATTCCATTTTGGGATATGTATTTTTCGCAATCATCTATCAGTTGATTTAATTCAGAATTCAAGAAAAGCACCTCCACTTTTCAGCAAAGGTGCTTATAGACCTCTGCCTATAACTGTTTTAGGGTAGCAACTAACTCTATTTGTTAGCCGGTAAAATTTTGTTAGAATAATACGTCACGGACAGCCGGATGTAATTTCTGCACAAGTGCATTATAATCATCAATTACATATCTTGCTGGAATCATATATGCTTTAATGCCATATCTTTCTGCTGTTTCCCTTTCAATGCAGCAGCCACTCCAATCATAGTTCTCCGCAATTCCTATGAACACATCAGCCTGTGCCAGCTTCTTAAGGCTTTCACCTAAATACCATACAGCTTCTTTGCTGTCTTTAGGTGGGTTATCCTCAATGTAGCTGTCGATAAGCTCTAATTCCTCACCCTCGTATATCTCTGCTACCTTTTTCATCTTCTGAATACTTGCTTTGATTTCTTCCTCTGTTCTGCCTTTCATCGGCACGCTTGCAAATAACTGTTTCATAAGTTCCATCTCCTTTTATATGTTTTATCAGCCTTTAGCTTTCTAAGGTCAGCAGCTACAATCAATCTGTAGTCGGTAATTGTTTATTTTAATTTCTTAACTTCCAGACAAGTACGTTTTCCATCCTTTTCAATTCTCCATCTGGTACTCCAATGTTCAATGTGGCAGTTTTTATCTTCATTAAGTGGGACTCTATTGACAATAGCACTTGCAATAGTGCTTGGTGGAATGTCTAAATCATCTACAATCAATGTTTTCATTCCTCATAAACCTCTCAAAATCTTCCATACATTCATTACATAAATCGTAAGTCATATTTAATATGCCACTCCTTGTAATTGAGTTCATACACAACAGCCCTACTTTTATCTCTTTTCCGCACCTGTCGCAAGTGTGCCATTCTTTTTTGTGTTTCATAAAATCCCTCGCTTACAAATCAAGTTTATTCAAATAATCTGTTCCACTATTTTTAAGTGCCTTGCTAATGCCGTTAATCATATTAGCCATTGTCTGTTCAACTTCCTTTATCTTTTTCAACATTTCCACCACATTGAAACGACAAATAGCTTTTCTGCCAATCGCTTGCATTTACAACTATATTGTTATGAACATCTTTCTGCGTAATCATATTCCACCAACTTTCTAAGCACCATACATAAACATATTTCCAAAATGCAAATCATTTAGTGCTTTTTCTAATTCGTCTTTGTACCTAAATGGACTTAAAGGGCTTTTTATTTCTTCCCTCAATATAGGCGACATATTGTCTATCAAAATGCCTTGTGTAGTGCTTGCAAGATTTTGTGGTGGCAAATCTGCTAAAGCGCATAACTCCATTCTTTTATGGTCGCATTTTTCAGATTCAGGGCAACTTTTACATTTTTCTGCTAATTTACTTAAAGGTTCTGCCATCATTCCACCAACTTTCTGCCGCAGATAGGGCAATAATTGATTTCAAACTCTCCCTCTCCATATTCTTCACCGCTGTTGTCATAACAAAGTTTATAACAATAGCCATAATTAGTTGATTCTATATATGCTCTGCCATATGTATAGCCATTTTCAATCTTCTTCTTTTTACCATTGCAAAATTCACACATATCACTTCTTCCCCCATAAATTATTTGGCAACTCTTCGCCGCCATAAATCTTGTTAGCATATTTCTTAAATGTCGGTACGCTACAACCTGCTACTTTTGCCGCTTTTACCTGTGAAACCTGCCCTGATATGTATAGGTTTATCGCTTCATAAAACTTATCTTTGTTTAGTGGGTGTACGCCTGCTGCCATAATAATCACTCCTTACCATTCTTTGCTTTCGCACCAGCTACTCTTACAAGCGTGATTCATAATGTTAATTAAAACCTTTTCAGAAGAAAAGTGAACTAAGCTGTAATCACATTGTGTTGAAAACTTTGTGTTGAAATATTCATCAACCAACATCTTGTAGTCTGTATTATCGTCCATATCACTTATAGCCGCATAATAGGTATCTGTATATCCGTCACGCTCTATGTCGGTTTCTTTTGTTAAATTATCTACTACTCTTGATAAAACCTTATCTGTTAATGGGTAGTGATATTCTCCGGTACATTCTCCGTGTTTATCTAAAAAGTATTTAAAGAATGCTTCTGTATTTTCTTTGAGCGTTTTATCGTTAGTCCAATCATAAGCTATCTTGCCAGCTCTGCTTATCATTCTTTCTTCGGCAACTTCCCAATCACTTTGAGAGTATTCGCTTATCGGCTTAAACTCTTTCGCTTTTTTATCTTTGGGTAAAAAAGAATTGCATTGTTCTCTGTTAAGAGAATTACTTTTAGTATTTAATTCATTAGTATTTTGTATATTAATATTTAATTCATCAGTACTTAATTCATTAGTATTTAATTGTCCGTGGTTTTCTACCTGTTGACATTCAACCCCTAGATTTTCTGTATCTTGTTTTTCTATTTTCTGTTTATATGGTTCTTCGTAAACCTCGTAAGTGTACTTTATTCTTCCACCATTACTTTTTGTCGGGTTTTCTTTAGTAACCACAACATAATTATTATCTTTTAATTCATTTAAAGCCGATTTAACGGCTGTTTCGTTCTCTTTGCATATTGCAACTAATCCGGCTATTGAATAATCCCAATTATCGGGTAATGAAAGCATTACAGACAATAGTCCTTTTGCTTTCAAGCTCAACTCTTTATCTCTTAAATGAGTATTACTCATAACTGTGTAATTTTTTGTTTTATGCACTCTAATTGTTGCCATAATCGAATACCTCCGCTTGATATTATTTATGTATGCCTACGATATATACTCCGCTTAATTAATAAAAACAACAAACAGGCACAGCGGAAGTGCTTTTCGCTTCGTCAAGCTAGTTTGTTGTAAAGGTGAAAGTCAGAATCGAACTGACAATTGCAAATTTGTAGTCTGTTGCCTTACCATTTGGCTATTTCACCATATTGGTGGTTTTTTACTTGGTTATCACCGCCCAAGGATTTTTTAGTCAGCCGCAAGCGGCTCAATCCAGTTCCCTGTACTAAGTTTAACCGGTATATTGATTAGCACCTGCATTTCTCTAATAAACGCACTAGGGGTGTACTGGCAACATCGCCAATGGGGAAGAGAGGAATCGAACCTCTATTGTTTACCACTTGGGAACAGATTTACAGTCTGCCGCAACACCGCCAATCGTTGCCGCTTCTCCATATCGTTTTAAAAGACTAGCATTGTGAAAATGTTTCGATTAAGGTGGATAGTTGATACTGAAAAACAATGCTAGTCTTAATAGCAGTATAGGCTATGACGCCTATAACAGGTCGTGGCAAAGCTTGGATGTCATTCTACCCGTGCAGTTGGGCTCAAAGAAAGTAGCTTCGCTCGCTGTCTATCCATACAGATAACTGCTGCGCTATAGGTATAACTTAATTTTATTTGCGTATTTATAATACGCAAAACCTCACGGACTTTCTGACGGTCCTTAACAGCTCTTGCTATGAGGAGAAAGGAGGACTTAATGTTGGTAAGTCAATAAGTCCTGTGAAGATACAAGTGTAATTAAACACTTGTAAACTACCCCTATCAGAATCGAACTGATGATGTAAGAATCAAAATCTTATGCCTTGACCGCTTGGCTAAGGGGCAATTAAGTTACTCTTTATCTTCAAAGAGTGCTGCAATATCATTTGTGCTATCAATCTGTTCTACAAAGTTATCTGTGCCGTTAGGATGTGTGTCTGGGTTACCATTACAATTTTTGCAAGGCATTTCAAACCACATTTTAAATTTATACAAACAATTACAGCAATCTTCCTCCGGCTTAAGCATTAGACATCACCTGCCTGCCTATGATTAGCTCTGTAAGAATCAAAGCCATATGGATAACGTGCTATAAGCTTATCTATGTTTGTCTGCATTACATCATCAAGGCTGAATCCGCAAGCTTCGCAAATCATAGCAACGTACCACATTACATCGCCGCACTCTTTCTTAAGATGTTCTAAGTCTATTCCCTTTTCGTGGAATATACCCTTTTTAACAAGGTCTGATACTTCTCCAGCTTCACCAGTTAAGCCTAAGACACCATTAAGAAGTCCTGCTATGTCATTTATGTTGCTACACTTAGCATTGCTTTCTGCTAAAGGACTAAGTGGAAGCTTACCAGTTAATTCAGTACTTAATCTATGATGAGCCATTTTATCGTTAGTACGCATAGCCAATTTTTGATATTCATTACCCTGCATTTATAACTCCTAACTCTTTTTTATTTTTTGAAATTTTTTTGGAATTTATTCAGCCGACTAGCTGATTCTCTGATGTGTTTATTGAATATCTTGTGATTAATTAATATGTGTCTATTATACACCTAATTAGCTTAAATGTATAGATGTTAATTGGATTATTTTTAATTAAATATATAAGTGATTTATTAGCATTAATTATATGATTAATAGTTAGGTATTATTTATATATAATTATGTGCAATTAATATAATTATATTGCCAGTATTATGTTAT
>OGQO01000368.1_pt1 | contig 49050 bp, 35 predicted proteins | sample 1553241 | NCBI WGS metagenome assembly OGQO01 (sample SAMEA2579933, study PRJEB22360) | human gut metagenome | biome: human gut; feature: human-associated habitat; material: faeces | place: Denmark | collected 2008/2010
AATTAAAGAGATCTTGTCTCTCTTATTTTTTTTTGCAAATATAATAGTAGGGGAGATGCAGGTTACTCCGTTGCTGTTTTCCTCTGAGGTTACCCTGCTTGTCATTTTCATCAGCTGCCTTCACCGGTCATTACTATCTGTCCCTCCCCTACGGGGGAGGTTAGGTGGGGGCTGCTGTCAGCAGAATAACACGGCTTGGTTTCGCCCGTCAAAGACTCTTTCCAGGCTATTCGAAATACTGCATTGAGCAGCAGTGCAGCGAACCATGCTGTCTCACCACCACGCTGCTGTCTATGCCAATCAGTTCCCTGTAGGGGAAAGCCTCTGCTATGATGCGTCGTGCCTCCTCGTCGTTCTCCGGTTGGTTGTATGTAGGATAAATCACGGCATCGTTTATGATGATGAAGTTGGCGTATGTGGCAGGCAGTCGTTCACCGTCCTCATACATCGCCTCCGGCATCGGCAGCTTCAGCAGACGGTATGGTCTGCCGTCGTTGGTGCGCAGCGTGGCGAGTTGTTCTTCCATGCGGCGCAGCTCGTCGTATTGCTCATCCTCCTTGTCGTCGCATCCCACATACACCAGCGTGTCGTCGGGTGCAGTGCGCACCAGCGTGTCGATATGTCCGTCGGTGTCGTCGCCTGTTAGCTGTCCGTAGTCTATCCATACTATGCGGTCGGCACGCAGCATTTCTTTCAGCCGTTCCTCTATCTCCTGTCGCGAGAGAGGTTGGTTTCGGTGGGGGGCAAGCAGACAGCAGCTTGTGGTGAACACCGTTCCCTTGCCGTCGCTCTCTATCGATCCGCCTTCGAGCACGAAGTCGTTGTGGTCTTCATACCGTCCTTCCACGATGCCGTTTTCATACAGACTGCGGTTGATGGCATTGTCGAGGGACGCTTCGAATTTCTCGCCCCATCCGTTGAAGCGGAAGTCGAGCAGCGTGAGAGGGCCGTCTTCAGCATTCCTCTCCTTCAGCGAGATGAAGGCGTGGTCTCTTGCCCATGTGTCGTTGGTAGGACACTGGTGTAGCGTCACCCTTTTCATCTGCTCTTCAGAAAGTCTGCCGCATAGCATCCTCTCTACCTCATTCGTGTCGGGTGTCACGATAATCAGCGGTTCATATCTTGTTATGGCATCCGCCATCTCCACATACGTGTTGTTTATCTCGTCGAGACAATAGTTCCAGTCCGTGTCCTTATGAGGCCACGTCAGTTGCAGTGCCCTTTGTCTTTCCCATTCAGCGGGCAGGTATAGGTCGTTCATTCAATGATGTTTTTTTCCTTTTATATATGGGTTAATAATTATCCAATATCTGTTTGCGCTTCTGTTTCTTCACCTCCTTTTTGTGTTCTATGCTTCGCTGTATAGGGTTGGTGATGAGTTTCAGCAGTCCGAGAATGTCGAAACCATTCGTCGGCTTTATGCCAAGCAATTGTTTGTCGATTGTTGTCATTCTTGTGAAATCTCTTATTTTTCCCCTCTTGCCGTATACCACCACTTCGTTGAGCATCCTTGCCGATGGCAGCATAAACACCGTATCGGTCAACTCCTTGTGGTTTAACACTCTCTTTTCGAAGTTCGGATGATAGAATGCCACAGTCTGGAATTTCTCCGGCAGTTGGAATGTACCGTCCCATGGAGTCTTTATGGTACTGTCGTTGTCGCATCTCACGAACACGTTTCTCAGCGGTTGTTTCGTTGAGGCATCTATTACGATACCCTTCCGTTGTGCCGAGGCATGACAAACGATGGTCAGCATCCATAAGGTCGTTATCCATCTCGCCACCGCCATGCCGTGTTCTGACTCAATGTTTCGTAATCCGCTCATATCTCCATCAGGTTCAGAAAAGTTGTCTACAAAGATAATGCAAACCGAATGCAAAATGAAATAAATATTTTATTTCTTTTGCTGAGGTGCCGCTTATCTTATACAAAGGTAATGCAAACCGAATGCAAAATGAAATAAATCCATTTATTTCTTTTGCTGAGGTGCAGTTTATTTTATACAAAGATAATGCAAACCGAATGCAAAATGAAATAAATGATTTTATTTCTTTTGCTGAGGTGCAGCTTATTTTATACAAAGGTAATGACATTTCTCTATCCTTTGGCAATCCCACACCAAAGTTTTAAGCAATATTTTGGCATTTTATATCATATTATTGCAGTCCGGTGAAACTCCAAAGTGCAATAATAAAAATTACCCAAATCGTTCATTAGGCCGTTTAATGTATAATTATAATAACTGCTTGCAGTCTTTTGTTTTTATAAGGCGCCTTTTGCTTGTTTTTAATTCGCAATAGCTCGCTATTACTCATTAAAAGCCAAACAAAATCCATCCTTCTAAAAAGCAAAATCCAAGCAAGCCCTAATGACCGATTTGGGTTGAACGGCCTAATGACCGTTTGGGCATAAAATACCCCAAACCAGCTGTTGCAGCTGATTTGGGGTAATAGGGAGCCGCTTGTGAAAAAAGGCGGCAATAATTGCTACAGTAGCCAAAATCACTTCACTACCTTCTTGCCGTTCACGATGTATATTCCAGATGGAAGACCTTGGGTTGCCTCGCCGGCAGAAACATGACCGGAGAAGGAGCGCAGCGTGCGACCGTCGAGAGAGACTACGGTGGTAGACTTTGCTATAGGCATGATGGCGGTTGACGGAACCGCGATTCCGGAATACTGAGATGTCACGTCGGCAACCTTGTAGTGGCCGTTGCTGTCTTTCTCTGTCGTTATTTCGAGATAAGTGGTGGCATTGACGTTCTGGATGTTCTCAGTCTGAGACTTGCCGTTGTTGGTGCTGAACACGAAGTTCACGTAGTCGTCTTTGCTGTTCATGGTATAGCCCAGTGAATACCATGTCTTTCCATTCTCCGTCACCGTTGTCGTCACATTGTCGCCAGGCCATTTTTGTATCGTTGGGTTGTGGCTTCCGTCGCCGCCCCACGACCATACGTTCATTGCGGTCCAACCCACTTGGTCGGCATTCACGTTCACCGTTATGGCATAAGGCGAGAAAGCCTTGATGGAGTAGTGGCGCTCCGTGATGCCCGTCACGTTGCCGTCAACGAGCAGTCCTGCCTTGAGAGTGACGTCGCCCTCAGGCAGTGCCACCTCATATCCGCTTTCAGCCACGCTGCTGTTGGCAGTCGGAGCAGTACCGTCAAGAGTGTATACAATCTTGGCGTTGTCGTTTGTAGATATGGCGCGCAGCAAAGCCTTCGGTGTGTCATGATATTCCCCCGATGGCAGGTCTATCCATGCCGTCTCTCTGTTTCTCTCCAGAAAGTAGCGATAGTGGTATCCCTCTGTGGCGAGCGCCCATGTAGTGTTGTCGGCAGTATAGCTGTTTGCCGATGTACCCACGGCAACATGAAGTCGTCCGTTAGTACCCGTGGTCGTGAACACATAGCGTGCCACGGTGCTTACGTTGCGGTTCCATGCGCTCTGGTTCGTGATGCCTGTGAGGTTGCGCAGCAGAATCATGTTCTTTATCTCCCGTTTGTGGTCAATCCAGTGTTTCATGAACACACACGGCGTTCCCGGCATGGCGAGGATATAGGCGTTGGCAGCGAGGGTGTCCTTCTTGATAGGATCCTGCTGCTCCGATTCAGACCGCTTCTCCGTGTCGTGGTTTTCAACAAATGTCACGGCATAACGGCAGTAGTCGCCATCTGTGGCAAGTCCACCGTTGTCGAGCTTTGTCCAGTTGCTGTATGCCGTGGCGTCGCGAACGGCATATCGGGTGGGGAAGTCGAATGCCGCACTCTGTATCTCACCATTCTGGGTGGTACCGTTTATCCAGTTTTCCACATTTTGCTTGTTGCCGTCGAAATATTCGCCTACCGAGAATGCAGGCTTTGCCGCAGTGTTGTAGATACCGGTGAATTTGGCATCGTAGCCCTTCACCATATCGTAGCGCACTCCTGAATACCCCAGGTCGTTGAGTAGGAAGTCGAGATAAGCCTTGACGTTGTTCTGCACGTTGCTGCTGTTGTGGTCGAGGTCTCTGGTAAAGTCGACTCCCTCTCCCGTATCGTTGTTGTCACTCAGATTGTAGCCGTTCTCCTTAGCCCATGTAGCGGTCTTTCCGCTGCAGTCATCCTTGCAGATGTCGGTAGGCAGCAGCTGGTATGTCACTCCCTTGTAGGTCTCCTTCGGGAAGTCAACCCAGTTTGTTAGCGTCTTCCTGTGGTTTATCACCACATCGGCAATGGTGCCCAGTCCTTTCTGTTTGAAGGTGGATATCATAGAGCGCAGTTCCTCTTCAGAACCGAATGCGCTCTTGTAGTTGTCAAACCAATAGAGGTCGTCGTATCCCATGGATTCACCTCCGCAGTTGCCGCTTTGCGGAATCCATATCAGGTTGAAATACTGTGACAGTTCGTTTGCCTGTGTCTCGAGTTTTTTCCAGTTTGAGGCGTCGTAGCTGTTCCAGTAGAATCCCTGGAGCATCACGCCTTGATGATTTGTAGGCCATCCCTGTGCCATGAGCATGGATGGGCATGCTATTGCGGCGATGGCTGTAATTAGTTTCTTGTTCATGGGGAATTGTGTTTATTTATTTTTAAACTCCAGAATCATTGTTCCACGAGGTGAGAGCGTTACATCCTTCGTGATGTCTATCTTTCTGTTTGTCAGGATGTTTGTGGCTGTCTGTGCTTCGTTTATCACTTCGGCATAACGCTCCACATGGAGTTTCTTTTCATGGCTTGTGCCGTTTAACACGGTCATCACCACCTTGTTGCCCAATGTGCGGGCAATGACATAGATGCCGTCGTAAGGGATGAACTGAGTCTGTTTGCCTTTTGTTATCACGTCGTTGCCGTTGCGCCAGTGTAGCAGACGACTTGTCCAGTTGAACATTGCGTTCTCCTCCTTCGTGAGTCCCTCTTTGGTGAAAGCATTGCGCTTGTCGCCGGCAAAACCTCCAGGGAAGTCGCGGCGCACATTGCCGTCGGTCACCTTCTTCGAGCCGTTCATCAGCACCTCCGTACCATAGTAAAGCTGCGGAATGCGGTTGATGGTGAGCAGCAGGGCGAGAGCCTGTTTCAGTTTCAGAGAGTCCTGACCCTCTCCGAGGAATCTGTCGGTGTCGTGGTTCTCGATGAATGCCATCACGTGTGACGGGTCATTGTAGAGATAGTCGTAGCAGAGCGAGTTGTAGATGCGGTTGAAACCGTTCCACCATCCGTCGGTCTCTTCGTTTTTGGCAAGATTCAGCCTGTCGAAGAAGCTGAAGTCCATCACCGTCTTCAGATTAGAGTTGATGTCGCTGAGTTTCGAGTCCTTCTGCCATGCCGCTGTGTATGCCGGTTCTGTCACCCATGTCTCTCCCACGGTGTTGAAGTTAGGATATTCTTCGTTGAGCACCTCCATCCATTTTGCCATTGCCTTGCGGTCGGCATATGGGTAGGTGTCCATTCTGATACCGTCGATGCCCACTGTCTCTATCCACCATTCGCTGTTCTGGATGAGGTAAGTTATTACGTGGCTGTTGCGTTGGTTGAGGTCGGGCATCGAAGGCACGAACCATCCGTCAACGGTCTCCTTCATGTCCACCTGGCTGGCGTATGGGTCGAGCACAGGTGTCAGCTTATAGCTGGTCTGCAGGTATTTGTCGTTCACCTGAGCCGCACCGTCTATAGTATTCGTTTTCTTGTTGTTTGCCTGATTCTCAGGACTCAGCCATTCAGGATAGTTGAACCAGTCGGCAGAAGGCATGTCCATCACCCAAGGATGCTCGAATCCGCAGTGGTTGAAAATCATGTCCATCACCACCTTCAGTCCCTTTTTATGAGCGTCGGCGACGAGCCTGCGGTAGTCTTCGTTGGTTCCGAACCGTGGGTCCACCTTATAGTAGTCTGTCGTGGCATATCCGTGGTATGTGCTCTGTTTGCCGTGGTCGGGAGAGTTGTTCTCAAGCACCGGAGTGAACCACAGTGCCGTTACTCCCAGCTGGTTGAAATAGTCCAGATGCTGGCGAATGCCCTCCAGGTCGCCGCCATGACGGAGGCTCGGTTCGTTGCGGTTGATGGAGTAGGGATTCATACCCTTGATCTTGCTGTTGTCTTTACCGCTGTTTGCGAAGCGGTCTGGCATGAGCATATAGAGCACGTCGGCATTAGAGAAGCCCTTGTGGTCTTCACCCTTCTGCATCCTCTCGTTGAGCGAATATTTCACGGTCTGCGCCTTGCCTTTGGCAGTCTGGAACTTCAGGTTCATCACTCCCGCCTTGGCATCCTTCACGTTCATATATATGAGAAGATAGTTAGGGCTGTCGAGGCGCACCAGACTGTCGATGCGTACACCGGGGTAGTCGGTGGATACGTTGGCAGATCTCACGTCCTTGCCGTATACCATCAGTTGCACCTGTGGGTTTTTCATTCCCACGAACCAGTTTGTCGGTTCAATTCTGTCTATTTTTGAAGCCGCACTCATTGTTAATGTTGTGCCCAACAATAGGGCTGCTATTATCTTTTTCATTAGTTTGTTTTTTTTAGTTGACGAGTTGACGAGTAAACAAGTTGACAAGTAAATGGATTTACAGGCATTCTACTTTCTGTATATCACCATTGCCTGTTGTCCACCCACGGTAGCTTTCTGACCGGTTATGCTGCCAAGTCCGTTGACGTCCACCTTTCCGTTGTCTACTACCACGGTATATTCCCCTTCAGGCACGTTGATGTCTGTCGGCTGCTTGTTGGCATTCAGAATCACTATGATGTCGCGCCATGAGTCGCCACCGGCATTATCGTTGAGGCTGAAAGCCACCACTCCCTTGGGAGCATCGAGAAACGACAGATGCTTTCTCACGAGATCGGCATTGGCAAGTCTGAAAGCCGGATGACTCTTGCGCAGAGCTATCAAACCGCTGTAATAGTCGAACACCTGTGGGTATCGCTTCAGATTGTTCCAGTCGAGGTGGTTGATGCTGTCAGGCGACTTGAAACTGTTGTGTACCCCTTTCTTGTCGCGCAGCATTTCTTCACCGCAAAGAATGAACGGCACACCCTGAGAGGTGAGCACCGCAGTCTGAGCCAAGAGGTCCAGACGGATAAGCTCATCTTCCGTTATTCCCGGTATGCTCGATCTCAGTCGGTCGGTGAGACACAGGTCGTCGTGGCAGCTCACGTAGCTTACCATCTGAGTGGGGGAGTTTGTCCAAGCCTCCTTGCTGTAGTTCACACGCGTCATGTCAATCTGCGGATGACTGATTGCTCCCACGATGCCAAACTTGAGGCTCTCCTCCATATCAGGCATTCCGGCAAGGAATCCACCCTTATGGTCGTCGCTGAACGGACCGCGCAGTGCGTCCCTCATATCGTCGCAGAAAGCACCGATGCCGTTCAGCTGACGTGTGTTCGCCTTCATCGCCAGTTTGTCGGTAGGGTAGGCACAGCTGCCGGCGCTCCATCCCTCACCATATATATATATGCTTGGGTCTATCTGGTCTACGGCTGCACGGATATCGTTCATCGTCACGATGTCGTGTACACCCATGAGGTCGAATCTGAAACCGTCGATATGGTATTCGTTCACCCAATATTTCACGCTCTCCAGCATATACTCCCTCATCAGCGCCTTTTCAGATGCCGTCTCGTTGCCGCAGCCCGAACCGTCGGAATACTTACCGTCAGCCGTCTTGCGATAGAAGTAGTCTGGATTGACGCGCTGGAAGTTGCTGTTCTTGATGTCGAACGTGTGGTTGTATACCACGTCGAGTATCACTCTGATGCCAGCCCTGTGTAATGCCTGCACCATCTGTTTGAACTCCTTGATTCTCACCGTCGGTGAATACGGGTCAGTGGAATAGCTGCCCTCAGGCACGTTGTAGTTCTTCGGGTCGTAGCCCCAGTTGTATTGCAGCGTGTCGAGTCGTGTCTCGTCCACCGAGGCATAATCGAACGAAGGCAGGATATGGATGGCGTTCACACCGAGTCTCTTCAGATATTCTATTGCTTTAGGGTCGGTGAGCGCCAAGAACTTACCCTTGTTGCCGAGTCCCGACGACGGGTCGATGGAGAAGTCCCTGTGGTGCAGCTCGTAAATCACGAGGTCTGCCGGCGATGCCAATGCCGGTCGTCTGTCTTCGTTCCATCCTTCAGGGTCGGTAGACGGCATGTTTACCACGGCACCACGGTTTCCGTTCACTCCTACAGCCTTGGCGAAGAGTCCGGGACACTCACCGTTGCCGGTGTCGAAGGTATAGAACAATCCGTTCAGGTTGCCCTTTACTACAGCCTCCCAGACGCCATCGCCCTTGCTCTTCATCTTCACAGTCTTCATGGGTTTTCCGCCTTCTCCATCCTTGTAGATGCGCAGAGTGGTCTTATAGGGCGAGTTGAGTCTGAACACTGTCTTGTCGGCAGCGAACGACATCTCGTTGAATATCCCCTGAGCCGACATTGGCAGAGAGAGGACTCCCATAATGCAGCCCGTCATAGCAGTTCTTATATTAACCATACTTCTCGTTCTTTAGTTATTTCTTAGCCATAATAGACACGGCGAATCCGCCACCTCTGGCTTCCCTGATCTTCAACACGTCGCCACGTTTTACCGTGCGCTTGGTGATGCGGTAAGCCTTCGGATTCTTCTCATAGTCAGCGTCGGCAGCATCCTGATAGATGGTGCATTCGTATTTCTTTCCTTTGTCCAGAAAGTCGAGCTTCACCACGGCGTTGCGCGCCTCTTCGCCAGTCTTGCCGCCGACAAACCAGTTGTCGGTACCTTTTGCCTTGCGGGCCACGGTGATGTATTTTGCCGGTTCGGCCTCAATGTATTTAGAGTCATCCCAGTCGCATGCCACGTCGCGGATGAACTGGAAGGCATCATCGTATTTCTCGTAGTGTTCAGGCAGGTCGGCAGCCATCTGCAGCGGGCTGTACATCACGAGATACAGCGACAGCTGTCCGCAGAGCGTGGAATGTACGAAACTCTGGTTCTGGCTCCATTCAGAGAGCTTCGTCTCGAAGATGCCAGGAGTATAGTCCATCGGTCCACCCTGCAGACGGGTGAATGGCAGCATCACCGTGTGGTAAGGCACGCTTCCGCCGAAAGCTTCGTATTCAGTGCCCCTCGCACTCTCGTTGCCCACGAGGTTAGGCCATGTGCGGCATATACCTGTAGGACGTGTCGCCTCATGTGCGTTCACCATGATATGATGCTTGGCAGCCTCTTCCACCACGCGCTGGTAGTGGTTGTTCATAATCTGACTGTAGTGGTATTCGCCTCTTGGAATGATGTCGCCCACATATCCCGTCTTCACGGCGTCGTAGCCATATTTGTTCATCAGCTTGAAGGCATCCTCAAGATGACGCTCATAGTTGATTGCAGAAGCCGAAGTCTCATGGTGCATCATTAGCTTCACGCCTTTAGAATGGGCATATTCGTTGAGTTCCTTGATGTCGAAGTCTGGGTATGGCGTCACGAAGTCGAAGACGTCGAGCTTCTGATGACCGAACCAGTCTTCCCATCCGATGTTCCATCCCTCAACGAGAACCTCCTGCAGTCCGTTCTTTGCAGCAAAGTCTATATACCTCTTCACCTCAGCTGTGGTAGCTCCGTGAGTGCCGTTCGGCTTGCATTTGGAGTAGTCGGTCTCGCCAAGGCGCACCGAAGGATAGTCGTTGGTGTAGCTCCAGCTCTTTCTGCCGACTATCATGTCCCACCACACACCGCAGTATTTCGTAGGATGAATCCACGACGTGTCCTCAATCTTGCAAGGTTCGTTCAGGTTGAGCGTCAGTTTGCATGAGAGCATGTCACGGGCGTCATCGCTCACGAGCACCGTTCTCCACGGCGTGTTGAAAGGCGTCTGTATGAATCCCTTCATGCCCACGGCGTCAGGAGTGAGCCATGACTCGAATGTCAGCGTCTTCTCGTCGAGGTTGAGGTGCATAGTTGGATAGTCGAGGCAAGCCGCCTCGTGGATGTTGATATACAATCCGTCCTTGGTCTTCATCTGCAGCGATGTCTGCACGCCTGTATCAGAGAACACCGTGGTCGATGAGTTGCTCTTGTATTTCTCGCGGTCGCGGCGTATGATGTCCTTGATGCCGGTGAGCGGAGTAATCTGGTATTCATATTCCTGTGTGTCGTAGTCGCCGGGAATCCAGTATGCCGTGTGGTTGTCTGCCATAGCAAACTGTGTGTGCTCCTCCTTTATCACGAAATAGTTCAGTTCCTCCTGCTGCGGGAACTCATATCTGAGTCCCATACCGTAGTCATACACGCGGAAGCGTATCTTTATGTTGCGCTTCGATGAAGGCTGGTTGAGGCTCACCTCCATCTCGTTGTAGTGGTTGCGTATCGTTGCCGTTTCTCCCCACACCGGTTTCCATGTCTCGTCGAAGGTAGAAGTCTTGTGTCCGGTCTCCTTGAAACCCTTCATGAGGTCGGTCTCCTGCATTCCCTTCGAGGCATGTTTGTCTTTGGCGAGTTCCAGTCCGAGATGCGACGGCTTGCACACCGTCTTTCCCTTGTATTCCATCTCGTAAGTAGGCTGTCCGTCGTTGGTAAGCGAGAATTTCACCGTCACGTTACCGTTCGGTGAACTCACCGTCTGTGCCATTCCAATCATCGGCAATAATGCGATGGACAGCAGCGCGCTTCTCAGACCGCTGTAGTTTGATGCCGCCGGAAAGAAATCCAGCGGACTATATGTTGACTTTTTCTTTTCCATTGTTTCGTTATTGTCGTTATTCTTTTCTTTCAGATATTTATCTCAGCTTCACCAGTTCCTTAATCGCATCGTTGTATTCCTTGTCAGCGATCAGGTCTTCGATGTCGATGTGCATGCGGTAGCGCCAGTAGTGGCGGGGGTTGGCAGGGATGTTTATTCTCTCGGCGTCAGCGTCGGGCAGACGCAGTTTCTCGTCTAAGGCAAACCAGTCTTGCAGCGACAGGATGCAGAGCATCGACGGACAAGTCAGCTGGTTTGCTATTATGTCGCGTGCCAGCCATCCCGGCAGAGGATGAGGAGCAGCACCGCCACGGTAGAGCATAGAAGAATAGTAAACCTGTGTGCGCTCGTAATCCTCGTCCCACCATTGGCGCAGTGTCGGCATGTCGTGAGTAGAGAGTGTGCAGACGCTGCGATACGGGTTGCGCGAGAGAATGCCGAACTTCACCTTCGGGTCTTTCGGCATCTGCTGCAGTTCCAGACTGAGGATGCGCAGCTGATCCATCACCCATGCCACGCAGTCTGGCACCATACCGAGGTCTTCGGCACACACCAGCATTCGGGTTGCCTGCACGAGAACAGGCAGTTTCTTCATTGCCTCGTTATACCAGAAATTGTTGTTGCGGCGGTAGTAATAGTCGTTGTATAGACGGTTGAACTTCTCCTTGTCGCTGTCGTAGAGCGCTTCATACATGAAGTTGAGCTGTGCCGTGATTCTTGGATGGAACTTGTTAGGGTCGTTGTCGTCGCGGACGAAGAGCACATCGCTCACCAAAGCATACAGACCGTCTCTTACCCACACATCGTCCATGCTGTCTTTGCCTTTGAAGACGGCCTCAATCTTGCGCTCCGTGTCGTATTCCGGTTTCAGGGCGAAGATGTCGTCGTGTTTGTGGTCGAGGTATTTCTCCACCACCTCGTCGGCATGGATGCCGAACACACGGTCTACGACCCAACGGGCAATGAACGGAGTGGTGAACAGTTCCTCCTGGAAGTGCAGGCCATAGCCTTCAATTTCCTCTCTCGTCATTCCGAGCGATGGGGCGAATTGTCCGAGCAGTCCGTGAACACAGGTGGTAGGTATAGCCCATATACGGAAGAAACCGAGCACGTGGTCAATGCGGTAGGCATCAAAGTATTTCGCCATGTTCTGGAATCTTCTTATCCACCATTCACATCCGTCGTCGATCATTCTCTGCCAGTTGTAGGTAGGAAATCCCCAGTTCTGTCCGTTTATGGAGAAAGCGTCAGGTGGAGCGCCCGCCTGCGAGTTGAGGTTGAAGTATTGAGGCTCATGCCATACGTCACATCCGTTGCGGTCCACTCCGATAGGTATGTCGCCCTTGAGAATCACACCACGCGCCATGGCATACTCATGAGCTGCACGCATCTGTCTGTCGAGCACAAACTGCACATAGTAGTAGAACGCCACATCACCATATTCCTTCGACTTTGGATCGGTGAGTTTCTTGCGGTCAGCCTCATGCCATTGTTCGTGTCCCTTCCATGAAGAGAAATCCACGTTTCCGAAAGAGTCTCTCAGATGACAATACTGAGCGTAGGGCACGAGCCAGTGTTCGTTTTCTTTTACGAACATCTTGAAGTCTTCGCCCTTCATCACAGCCTCGCCTTCCTGCTTGAATATTATTCTCAGATAGTCTGTCTTGGTGTTGTTAACCCTCTCATAGTCAATCTGTTTCAGCTCGTTAAGTTCCTTGCGCAGAGCCTCCATCTCGCGAGCCTTCTTCTTGTCCTTTATCTCAGGCAACTGTCTGAAGTCGGCAAACTGAGGGTGCAGGGCGAAGATGCTGATGGCAGAGTAGGGGTAAGAGTCTGTCCAGGTGTGAGTTGATGTAGTGTCGTTTATCGGCAACACCTGCAATACACGCTGGTTGGTCTCGGCCACCCAGTCTATCATCATCTTCAGGTCGCCGAAGTCGCCCACTCCGAAGCTGCCCTTCGACCGTAGTGAGAACACGGGGATGAGAGTGCCGGCAAGTTTCTCGTCGCATAACTCGAAGAAGGCCTGGTCCAACTCCGTCACTACAACCTCACCGTCGTTTATCGTTGGTGCATGCAGTTGGCGGTTCATGCCAGTCTCCCAGTCCACTCCGCCTTTCTCGTTGAAGGCGATGAACTTGAATTCCGTTTCCTCCTTCTTCATTTCCTTCACATTGATGTCAGCCACCCATTCGTTGTAGTTGTGTTCCACCATTGAGATGGCATCATCGGGGTTCCATCTGCCCAGTGCCTTGTCTTCGCCGACGAGAGCCAGACGGCTGCCGCTCCTCAGTTGTGGAGCGCGCACAATGAGTCTCAGAGTCTGGTTGTAGTCAGAGCCTTTCGCCGGTTCCCTGTGGCGGCGGTTCACGCAGTCGGTGAATGCCGAACTGTAGAGATAGGAGTCGTAAGGGATGTCATTCCATCTGTCGTTCACGAAGTATGTCATGGCCCTCTTGGCGTTCAGCTCCAATCTGTGAGACACTGTGGTCCATTCGTGGCGCACTTCGCTGTCGCCGTTCTCCACACTGTAGTAATATTCCATCTGTGACATTCCGTTTTCGGCAGTAATCTCACAGTGCCATGACTTTCCGTCATAGGTATTCATTGAATACACCTTCTCGATGTCTTTCCCTTTGCCTACGACGTTGAGTCTGAGAATCTCACCGAACGTCGTGGCGTATTGTATATTGAAAAATATCTTCATTGGGCAGGATATTTTAAAGTTATTTCTGTTATGTTTTTATTGTATAGGTTGTTCTTTTTTATTGTATAGGCTGTTCTTTCTTGTTGATGAAGCCCACGCTCAATGCTCCGAGCGCCAGCAGTACGGCAGCCACGATCATCATGTTGTATTGATGCGAGCCAACGAGCGACAGCAGCGTTCCGCCCACGGCAGCCGCTACTATCTGTGGCAGACAGATGGTGCCGTTGAACAGTCCGAGGTAAGCTCCCTTGTGGCCATATCCCTCCAAGGCGTTTGTCACGAAGGCAAACGGCATGGCGAGCATTGCAGCCCATGCACATCCGATGAGCAGGAATGGGATAACGAGGATATTCTGGTCGTCGATGAACGGCAGCATGGCAAATCCGGCTGCACCGATGAGCAGACTCACGGCATAGGCGAATTTATCGTTCTTTATCCTTGGCAACACCATAGCCCATGCCACACTGCCCAGCGCCTGCCAGAAGAAGAGCACTCCAACCCAGTTGCCGGCCTCCTGATAAGCCTTCGACGAAACGTCGGTGGTGTGCCATACGGTGTCGGCGATGGTGCCGTTGGTATATGTCCACATATACATGAATGCCGCCCAGCAGAAGAACTGTACCAGTCCTACCTTCCAGAACATCGACGGAGCGTTCTTCAGCAGCGTCAGCCAACCGGCTTTCTGCTCCTCCGCCTCAGGCTTGCGCTCGTTGTATTCAGCATATTCCTTCGGGTTCCACTCCTTTACGGTTAGTGTGGTGTAGAGCACGCAGAGTATGAGGATAGCCGCACCGATATAGAAAGAATAAATCACGGAGTCGGGCACTACGCCCTTCGGCGCCTCGTTGGCAATACCGATTGCGGTGAAGAAGAACGGGAACACGTATCCGATCAGCGAACCGCTGTTGCAGAGAAAGCTCTGGATAGAGTAGGCGAGCGACTTCTGCTTCTCGTTCACCATGTCGCCCACGAGCATCTTGAATGGTTGCATCGCCATGTTGATGCTCGTGTCGAGGAACATCAGCGATATCAGTCCGAACACCATCGCCGTGCTCACCGCCATACCGAAAGAACCGGCGTTTGGCAGCAGACACATCACGGCAACGGCAACTGCCGATCCGATGAAGAGATAAGGAATTCGTCTGCCGAACCTGCACCATGTGCGGTCGCTCAGAGTTCCCACTATCGGCTGCACCAATATACCCATCAGAGGCGGTAGAATCCAGAAATAGCTCAGAGAGTGTGGATCAGCGCCGAGTGTGGCGAAAATTCTTGATATGTTGGCACTTTGCAGGGCGTAGGCTATCTGCACGCCGAAAAATCCGAAGCTTAAGTTCCATAGCTTCCAAAAACTTAAATCCTGTTTCTGTTTCATTATGATTATGTTATTTGTTTCCTTATCAGTTTCCTGTTTCTTTTATCTGCTGCTTCCCCTCACCACGAGTCGTGTCCTCACCACCCGCTTCTCTATCTTGTCAGGGTCTGTCAGCCGCTCCACTTGGTCCATGAGAATCGTGGCAGCCTCTTTTCCCACCTCCACTCCGCGCTGTTCCACGGTGGTGAGCATCGGGTCGCACGCCACGGCACGGTTGCCGTTGGTGAATCCGCACACCGATATGTCATAGGGAATATTGAATCCCATCCTCTTCGCCGTATACATCACTCCGATTGCCGTGTCGTCGTTCACGCAGAAGAATCCGTCGGGCCTGTCCTTGCGCTCCAGCATCTCCGGTGTCAGCTTCTCGGCGTCCTCCCTGTTGTCGCAGGCAATGACGAGATTGTCGTCTGGTGTGATGCCGGCTTTCAGCAGGGCGTCACGGTATCCGTTGTATCTGTTCTTGCCTATCTCTGCCCGTCCCTTCATACCGTAGAAGGCTATACGCTTGCATCCAGTCTCAATGAGATGCGTCACGGCCTTGAAAGCCCCCATGTAGTCGTCCACCACAACGAGGCTCGCATTGATACCCGTGCAGATGCGGTCGAAGAAAACGAGCGCTATCCCCTTGTTCTGAAGCGACTTGAAGTGGTCGTACTGCATCGTTTCCTTTGCCTGCGACACTATGACGCCACATACCTGATGAGCTTCGAACATCTGGCATATCTGCACTTCACGTTCGTAGCTCTCTTTGCTCATCGTTATTATTATCCGGTAGCCGCGTGCTGCCGCAGTCTCCTCTATACCAGTGAGCACGGACGAGAAATAATAGTGGGTGAATTCCGGCACTATAACGCCAATCAGCTTTATTGGTTCGCGCTTTGAGTTTCTCAGTGATTTCGCGATGTTGTTTGGATAGAAGTCGTGCTGCTTGGCATATTCACAGATGGCGTCACGCCTATCCTTCCTCACCCTCGTACTTCCGTTGAGGGCGCGGGAAACGGTAGACACCGACACGCCGAATTTCTCGGCGATATCTTTCATTGTTGTAGCTTGACAGTCGTTCATAGATATTGTAAAGATAATCTTTGCTGCAAATATACGTCAAACTTTCCAATGTCGCATCTCACTCGGCGCTCTTTCTTTCATGCATTTTTGCAAACGATTGCAAAAAGTGGATTATGTGTAGGAAAATGGTGATATAGTGCAAGTTTGCCATACTTTCAAAAGAAATGGAAAGATGGCTGCTTTTGTCTTGTCCCGATGAGAAAAACATCGGTTCCTGACTGGCAAAAACAGCCATCCGTATTTTACAATTCCGTTACCCGTCGCGGGCTTGATCTTATCTTAAAACTTCTCTTACATCATTGCAAGATGCAGAGGCTGCTTTTGCCATCGAAAAGACAGAGGAGCTTGAGATGAACATTATATTAAGATGAATATTTTAATATATAAGATGAACATTATATATAAAGAGAACAGAGCTTATGAAGAAGAGAATGATTCCTTTGTTGCTGCTCCTTTCTTTGCATTTCCTGCTTGCCGTATATGGCAGGGATAGTCGGAAGGAGCAATCTTGCGTTGTAGTCATCGCCATCGACGGATTGAGATGGCAAGAGGTCTTTGAACTTATTGGGCATACGTCTGACATCAAATCTGCCCATCCGGGGCAAGCACGTTGCCCATCCGGGGCAAGCACGTTGCCCATGTTGGGCAAGCACGTTGCCCCAGTTGGGCAAGCAGCGTGCCCATTTTAACCCGAATCGGTCGTTAGGGCTTGCTTGGATTTTGTTCTTTTAGAAGAGTGGATTTTGTTTGGCTTTTAATGAGTAATAGCGAGCTATTGCGAATTAAAAACAGACAAAAGACGCCTTATAAAAAACAAAAGACTGCAAGCAGTAATTAAAAAATACAATAAACGGCCTAATGACCGATTTGGGTTAAACGTCCCAACGTTCGATGCACTATCTTCACATAATAGCAGAATCTTGGTTGTGAAGCCTTGAATTAGAGTTGTTTTGTTGGAAAGTATAAAAAGCAATGATTATAGTGTGGTTCCTTTAACTTGAGATCTTTGCGTGTTATAAGGAATAAACCTTCAATCGTAAGGGATAAAGTTTGAACATATCAAAAAAAGCTTTTGCCTAAAAACGCAATTATATTAGATGTCTTTCGTTATTTATAAGGAAAATTATTACTTTTGAACCGATAAAAGTATAGTAACATGGCTAACGTTAAAGGATTAAATAGAATAAAAGTCGTTTTGGCAGAACAACAACGAACGAATAGATGGCTTGCCGAACAACTTGGTAAAGGGGAAGCTACTATCTCGAAATGGTGTACCAACCGGACACAACCATCATTGGAAACATTGGTGGAAATAGCAAAAGTACTACACGTTGATACCAAAGACCTCTTATGGTCTATTAAAGAAGAATAACTCATAGCGATATGAAAAAAAACTATAGTCCATATACTGCAGCCTTGACAGGTGGGGGCTTTCTTTTCGAAGAAACACTCATCCTGTTACCTTTACTACAAGCTGAGAACAGTGAAGAACTGCTCCAAGAAGAAAAGGTTAATAACAATCTGCTGCATATAAATGCAGAAACAGCTCGTTCAAGAAACATTCACGAGATAAAAAGGCGTTATCAAACCATGCCTCCTTTATTCTGGGATGACTTTAAGAAAATGAGTGATAATGACAAAGTTGTAGCTCTCTTCTATGTGATTCTCAAAACATACAAGATTTGCTTTGACTTCCATGTAAATGTCACCATGCGTAAATGGAACAGTATATCAAAGAGCATAGACAAGGAAGACTTGATGATGGAGTTCAATGAAATATCAGCAAAGGATGATTTCGTTGACTCTTGGAGCGACACGACAAAAGGGAAGGTTACAGGGGCCTATCTTACCATCCTCAGAAAGGTGGGAATGCTTGACAAGGAAAATCATCTTCATTCTTTGACTTGCGACAATTATGGCTACTATCTGGCAAAGGGAGAACCTTGGTTCTTGGAAGCTTGCCTCTTACAGCCATACGAGATAAACAACATTAAGAAATCAATGATATGACGATAAAGGAACTTGATGATAAACTAAACAGTCCTGGTTTTCAGGACACGGAGAATGGTGATTTGTTCTATAACTTCTTCATCTATCAATATCCTGCTGACAATGAGTATGACATTCGCAGGCAGATACAGGAGTTCAAGGCGAACCTCATTCGCCCAATTAATTATGTTGATGTGCTTACGCTTAATCTGTTTGAGGAGTTTTGTCACTTCCTCGACCAAAAGAAGTTCTTGCGCCATCCGTCTATGTTGAAATATCAGCTCGAAAAAGAGCAAGAAGACCCATCAAAGGCGCAAAACACTCAGGACACATTGACACGCAATGCTCATTCTCCAGAGTTTGTGCAGTATATTCATCAACGTATCGTCGATCATATCACCATTAAGGATAAATATCGCCGTCCGTACGTGTTCCTGTATGGCATCGGCAGTATGTACCCATATCTGAGAGTCAATGAGTTCCTTGCCCTCTATGAGGATTATAACGAAACTGGAAAATATAAGATTATAGTCTTTTATCCTGGACATCGTGACCAGAACTCCTTCCGTCTGTTCGATACACTCCCAGATAATCACACTTATCGTGCAACCCTTCTTATCAATGAGTAACTTATGAAACTGAAAGAACTATATAGCAAGCCTATCAACCGTGCTGTCAATCCCGCCGTCAGTGCGACCAAATTTGACCCGGAGACAGAGCGGATAGAAATACAGGAATATGTGTTTACGGATGAGATAATCAATGGTCTCTTTCGCATTCTCGATGCCATCAAGAACAATAAACCTTACGACCATGTGGGTATCTGGATTGATGGTTACTATGGTTCGGGAAAGTCTCACTTCTTGAAATACCTCGACTACTGCATCACGCCTTCCACCCGTGATGATGCACTGTGTCGTCTGCTTGAAGCGGTTAAAGTCATTGACCCACTTGATGAGAAGCACAACCTTGGTTTTGATTACGAAGAGTTGCTTTCTATTGCCAACTGGCTGAAACGTGCCACGATTGATACTTGCATCTTCAACCTTGAAACAAGCTACGATAATTCCACAGACAAGAAGAAGGCTTTCCTCCATGTCTTCTGGAATGAGTTCAACGGCAAGCGTGGTTTCAATAAGTTCAATATCACTTTGGCACAAAATCTTGAAAAGCCGTTGGCTGAGAAAGGAGTCTTTGAGGCTTTCAAGAAGCGCATTGCCGAGGAAGGTGGCGATTGGAACGACCCAGGCATGGCTGCCGACCTCATAGACAATGAGCTTGATTGGGTGCTCGATATTGCCAAGGAATTGGCTCCGACACTCTCTGTTGATAGCATCCGTGAGCGCATCATCAAGCGAGACACCAATATGAGCATCGACCGCTTCGGTATGGAACTGGCTTCCTACCTGAAGGACAAGGGCGATGACTACCGTCTGATTCTCCTTGCCGATGAGGTGAGTCAGTTCATCAACAAGGAGCGTGACCGCTATCTCAATCTTCAGGAGATTATCACAAAACTCTCAGAGGCTTGCGATAACAAAGTATGGGTGGCTTGTACAGCACAGCAAGACCTTTCCGAGATTATGGACGACTGTAATATTGCGGAAGAAAAGGACAAGGAGGGTAAAATCAAGGGACGTTTCGAGGTAAAGGTGTCCTTGAAAGGTACACAACCTGAGGTCATCACCCAAAAGCGTATTCTCGACAAGAAAGAGGACGTGAAACCAGAACTTGCTTCACTCTACAATAAATATAAGGCAGGTTTCGACCTACAGTTCAAGTTGCCAACTTCGTATAGTAGCTATGACTCACAAGATGATTTCGTAGATTACTATCCATTTGTGCCTTACCAGTTCAAGTTGATTATGCAGGTGTTCAACTCATTCCTTGCCCTCGGCTATGTAGCCAAGGAGGTGAAGGGTAATGAGCGAAGCATCATCAAGGTCATCCACTCAACAGCCAAGGCTAACGCTGAAGCAAACTTGGGCAAGTTTATCTCTTTCGACGAACTATATAACAATATGTTTGAGGAAGGCTTGCAGGCTCGTGGCCAGAAAGCTCGTCAGAATGCCATCGACATGTCACGCACCTATCAGACTGACCGCCCTGAACGAACGCAGCTTGCCTTGCGTGTTGCCAATGTGCTTTTCATGATTTGCAATATCTCGCAGACCGATCAGTTGCTGTTCCCTGCTACCATCGACAACGTTACCACTCTCCTTGTCAACGACATGGAGACTCCTCGTCTTACCATCAAGAACGAGGTGGAGAAAATTGTGGAATTCCTTTGCGACAACAATATCATCCGTCGAGAGCAGGGCAAGCAAGGTGCGCCAGATACCTTCACCTTCTATAGCGAGGAGGAAATGAAGGTGGCTCAACTTATTCAGAGTCAAGTGGTTGACAACAACACTCAGGCAGAACAGTTGAAGGAAATATTCAACAAGTACATAACAGCCCTGAAAAATAAGGAGCAATACAAGACTCGTAGCTTCTCCGTAGGTCTCACCATCAAGCAGCGTACCTTCCTTTCGAACAATCCTGATGTGCAGGTGGAGTTTGTGATGGATGCCGACTATGAAACCGCCGAGCAACTGGCTTTGCAGAATAGTAACCAAAACCGCATGGTTTACTACGTGGGGCCACAGTACCGTGACAACAAGCGTCTGTACAATGCCTTCTACTGGTACTGTCAGGCTAATCGCTATATGGCAACACAAGTAACAAGCGATGAAAACAAAAAAACACGTGACGAGTTTGAGAAACGTGCCAACCAACTCTATGAGAATGTCATCAAGAAGGAGTTTGGGAAGATTCTCGACACCTGTCCCGTCGTCTCTGGTCTCAGTGTGATTGACGAGGCGGAATTGGGGCAGAAACGTGGTAATGACCGCTATCGTGTAGCTATGGACAAGCATCTCTCAGGTATCTATACCAAAGCTAATCTTGTGGATTATCCAAGTATGCCACGCACGACAGATCAACTGAAAAAGGCCATTCTGCGTCCTATACAACCAGGAGATTATGATGGAATGAATGCCGTGCTCACCGATGCCGAGCACGAGGTGGATATTTATCTCAACAAGCAGTTTGCCGAGGTAAACGTGTCTGATGTGCTTGCCAAGTTCTCGAAAGCACCATACGGATGGGATAATATCTGCACATTGTATGTCATCAATGAGTTGGTGCGCCGTCATAATCGTGACTACTCTTATGCCAATAACCCCAATGTGGAGACTTCAACCGTAGCCAGCCGCATCGTCAATGAATCAAACAAGTTCACGCTTCGTATAGCAAAGGTCATCTCACCACAGGTTGTCCAAAAGTTTGTCTTTGCATGGAAAGAGATTTTTGGCGTTTCGGCAGCTCCAACCTCTACTGATAGCACACAGCTCTTCCGAGCTTGTCGTGACATAGATAGCGACCGCAGTCTTGCCAAGTTCATCAAGGGCTATAAGGATATTGAGCAGCAGATAGCAGGTTACCAGTTCTGCCAGCCTATCCGTGAGGCTATTGAGCTCTTCGAGTCATGGCTGGGCGAGCGTGACCCATTGAAGTTCTTCAACCTCGTCATTGCTGCCAAGAATGAAGTCAAGACGCTCATTGATAAGTGCAAGGAGGTGGTTCAGTTTACTCACGACCAACTCTATGTCTACAAAAAACTCATTCAGTTTCAAGATGACAACCAGTATAACTTCTCATTTATACCGATAGAGTTGCAGGGAGCTGTCAGCGATTTCTGCAAGTTAAAGGATGATCCTTGGCCTATTGCAGGCCTTCGTGGCTACATCAAGCTGCAACGCCAACTGTCGGGCATCTTGGATGGCGTGCGTGATGACAAGCGTAGCAAAGTGAGCAATGCTTATACCGAGACCTTCAGCCAGCTTCGCCATATCTGTGAGAAGAACAATGTTGATGTTAATATTCTTCCTAAAGAAGATGTTGTCATCAGCTTGAAGACTGCTCCGTCTAATCTTTTGCAGCTTCAGAACAATCTGAGTACAGACGAGTTCTATCAAGAACAGGTAGTTAAAATTCTGGCCGCCGCTAAGAACGACGATGATGACGATGACAAGAAAGTTAAGAATATCACGCTTAACACTAAGACCATGCATCCTCTCCAGACCACAGCTGACATTGACGACTATCTTAGTCGCTTGCGCACGCAACTGATGAAGGCTATCGAGAATGGTGACAGCGTGATGGTAGTTAGATAATTTATAATGTATAATTATGGCAGAGACAAGAATTAAAGACATAAATATAAGCATCTGGAACAATCGGAAAGTACAGTTTTCCGCACACCAGGATGTCAATATCATCATGGGTATCAACGGAAGCGGAAAGACGACCTTTCTAAGCAACCTGTATAATTCGTTGACAGAAAACAAGAAGGATACTGAGGATGTAGTTTATTTGCCCTCCATTGACAACATATCAATGAGAGACAAGCGAAAGACGGCGACAGCCCTTTCGCAAGACTTGGAGTATTATATCTATGACATGAAGACGGGGCCTTCGTTGATGAGTCTTCGTATGTCGATGATTGACAGCCCAGAGAATAAGCAAGTTGAGTTAAGAGCTCGGATTGCGGATTTCCAGAATGCGGTCAACAGCCTTTTTGCATTGACCCATAAACGAATAGAGATAGAGGGTAGCAAGTTCTCAGTCGTCACAGATAATGGTACATTGCCTGTTGGAGCATTGTCATCTGGAGAGATGCAGATACTGCTCATCCTCCTGAGGGTATTTCTCTTGAATGGTCGTGGAGCTGTAGTATTGATAGATGAGCCTGAAAACTCATTGGACATTGACTGGCAGTTTGATTTAGTCAATCTGCTTGTCCGTCTCAATCCTAATGCCCAGTTCTTCATTACGACACATTCTCCTGCTCTCTTCGGTGATGGTTGGGGCGACAAGGTTTGGTACATGGAGCAAATCACGAAAATGTAGGGCGTATGGACTGGATTAGCAAACAAGCCAAACTTTACCGTAACCTATCCCTAACCAATCGCTATACGGCAATAGTGCATTTGGAGGACAAGGAAGACGAGAAGTTTTGGGATTATCAGTTGCAACATGTCAAGCCTGGTCATTATCGCTACTTGTACTACAGCAAGAACAATAATGGAACGGACACTCGTGGATGCGAACAATGCCTAAGGTTCAGACCTTATCTCACAGACCGATTCTTTGTCTGCATAGACAGTGATTTGCGTCTGCTGAAGGGTGAAGGTGGATTGACTGCGAGCAATCATATTGCCCAGACTTATGCTTATTCGTGGGAAAATCATCTATGTGAGTCTTTGCATGTCAGCGAGCTTATGAAACAAAAAATAGGGCAGGTGAATTTTGACATAAAGGAGTTTATGGCAGCATTCTCTGAAATTGTCTATATGCCCTTGCTCTATTTGGTTCGTTACTCGGCAAATGGCAATTTGAACAAGTTATGGAATATATCTAAATTCAATGCTTGCATACCATTACAACCCAAACGTTCTGATTTGGACGATAACGGCAAGGTATATCTGTCGGTCATTAAATCTCGTTTTGAACAAGAACTGATGAATCTGACAGAACAACCAATCGACAAGATAGAATCTGTAGCAGAGGAGAATGCTTATCTGCATATTCAGGGGCATTTGCTTTATAAGATGATGCTCCATATCGGCACTTTACTATGTCGTGGAACTGGTGTGGCATTTAAGACAGACATTCTTGACAAATGTCTGCATACTACGGGATATGAAGAGATTGAGTCATTGCAAAGAGACTTGAAGCATATCCTTATTCAATAACATAATCTAATATGGACACAAATAGAATCAAACGCTTCGCAACCGAAGCACGAAATATACTGAAAGCCGGCATTGCTGCCAAGATTACTACGCTTGGCTTCGACAAGAACGGCAATGTTGCAGAAGAGAATAAACCTCGTTTGATGCAGGGCGGTTCTCTCTGGAATGAGCAGTTGCAGACAGAGGGCTTCTACTATCAGTGGAGGTCCCTCTATAACCGTATTCAGCAGAAAGGTATCAGCGAGGTGTATGAGGAGGCTGCCTACACGTGGTTCAACCGTCTCTGCGCCATCCGAATCCTGCAGAAGAACAATCTCTGCAGTCCGGTTCTGGCGTATGCTGATGCGGCACGCACTCCTGTCATCGTGGATGAAGCCCGACAGGGACGCATTCCGCAGATGAAGGAAGAGTCACGCCAGCGACTCGTGGAACTTCTTGATGATGACACCAAGGTGACAGAGCAGTTTGCCATCCTCGTCACAGCCTGGTGCCACGACAACCCTATCATCAACCAATGTTTCGGCAGCATTGCTGATTACACCGAGCTGCTCCTGCCAAACAATATTTTGGCAGAAGGCGGTTTCGTGGATATGCTGAACCATACTGAATTTATCACCGATGAAGACTTCCAGTCACCTGAGTTGATTGGATGGCTTTATCAGTTCTATATCTCTGAGCGCAAGGACGAGGTGTTTGCCAAGAAGGGCAAGTTCGAGGCTGATGAGATTCCTGCAGCCACCCAGATCTTCACCCCTAACTGGATTGTGAAGTACATGGTGCAGAACACCGTGGGCAGAATCTATCTGGACAATAATCCATACGAAACGCAGTTGCAAAAGAAGTGGCAGTATTTGATTGAGCCTACAGAAAGGCCAAGCAACGATACTATCTTGAAGTACAACGAATTAGAGGACTTAAAGGTGGCAGACCTCGCCTGCGGTTCCGGTCATATTCTCAACGAATGTTTCGACCTGCTCTACGACCTTTATATTGCCGAAGGCTATGGTCGTGGAGAGGCCGTGGAGAATATCTTCAGCCACAACCTTACGGGTATCGACCTCGACACCCGTGCCAAGCAGTTGAGCCAGTTTGCGCTCCTGCTGAAGGCTTGCCAGAAGGATGCAGCCTTTGCTGATGCACATATTCTTCCTCATGTGATGGATATGGCTCATGTAAGTCCGAAGATGGATGATAAAACTTTGTCTGAGGCTTGCCTGGAGTTTATGGGTGGTTATGAAGATGTGGCTGGCGAAATGCTGGCTGGGGATTTTGAACTTCTCAAAGAAGCAGAAGATCTGGGCAGCATCATGTGCTTTAACGACGACAAGGAATATTTGTCCATGCTCCGCCACCAGTATGCAGAATGGACAGAGAGTGGCACGGATGATTGTCCAGAGAACATCAAGCAACTACTTCCTGGTGTTCAGGTTATTCTCGCCCTTACAGAGAAATATCATGCACTGGTAATGAACCCTCCATACATGGGTGGAGGCAAGATGAACAGCGTATTGAGCAAGTATGTGAAGGACAACTATGAGGAGGCAAAAGCCGACCTCTTCTCTGTGTTCATGGACATGGGCATGAAACGATTGATCTTTGGTGGCAAGATGGCGCAAATCAACATGCAGAGCTGGATGTTCCTCTCTTCGTTCGAGAAGTTGCGTGACATTTTCTTGTACAATTATGTCATCGACAGCATGTTGCATCTCGGCCCTCGCACGTTCGACGAGTTGAGTGGCGAGGTGGTGCAGAACACAGCCTTTGTACTGACCAAGCCTCGTTTTTCCGAGTATGGAATGACGACAAGTCTTGAACTGGCTTCCAAACCGTTAGAAGAGCGAAAGGCTATTGTTAACAAGTTGATGGAGGAAGTGGACTCTGGCGAATTCAAAAAGAATATCCGTGAAGCAAAAGGCATTTATTATCGCTTGGTGGATGGGAAGAACTGTGCCGATAAAGAGCAGATGTTCCTTGCAAATAAGGATAGAAATGAGGATGGTAACCGCATTTATTATCCTAATGTGGCACAGAAGAACTTTGAGAAAATTCCAGGAAGTCCGATTGGATATTGGGTGAGTGAGAAATTTATATCTAAATTTGAAGGCTCAAATTTAGGGGAGAATTCTATTGCACGATCTGGCTTTTCAACAGGAAACAATGACAGATACATTAGAAATTGGTATGAAATATCAAAATCTGAGGAAAATTCGACTTTCCATCAATTAATGTTTATTCTTCTTCCAAAATTAAATATGTCCCATTCACGGCAGGAGGAGGCTACAGAAAATGGTATGGGAATTTATATTCCGTTGTAAATTGGTCAGATACAACTCAAATGCATCGTCCACGTACGACATATTCACAATTATATTTTCATGAAGCTCTAACATGGAATGAAGTTACTTCTAGTTCGTTTAGTGCAAGGTATTATCCACAAGGATTATTATTTGAGCATTCAGGTGTTAGCATGTTTCCAAATGAAAACAAATACTACTATCTTGGATTATTAAATACTCCTATACTTGCGAAATATTTAGCACTTATGAATCCAACCTTACATAATGGTGCCGAAGTTGTTTCTAAAGTTCCATTTATTTATGACTCACGAAGAAGTTTATATATATCAGATAATGTTCAACAGAATATCACTATCTCCCGCGCCGACTGGGACGCCCACGAAACCTCTTGGGATTTCCAGCGCAACGAGCTTCTATCTATCGACGCCTCAACCTACATGGAGAACATCGATTACAAGATAGAGAAGCATTCCGAGGAGACGGGCGAACATATCTGCATCGACCCTGCTGCCCCACAGCTCGGCAGCCTGGAATGGCGCATGGAGCAATACAAGACGAAGTGGGAGCGCAAGTTTATGCAGCTGCATAAGAACGAGGAAGAGCTCAACCGCCAGTTTATCGACATCTATGGCCTGCAAGACGAGCTTACTCCTGATGTTCCACTGAATGAAATCACCATCCTTCAGCAGGGTGAAATCTCGATTGAGTGAGAGCAGAGCCAAGCTTGCTTGGGCTATGCCGAGCGATGAGAGATTCGACGAAGTCAAATTTCTGTTAGTTTATAATTTAAAATTTATAATTTTTAATTGGTGGTAACATTTACTTCTTGCGACTACTATGAACACGACTCATTCTCTGAACCGCAACATTAGAACAAATAAGGCAATGAAACAAGAGATAAAAGACATCATGCAGCGTTTGCTCAAACGTCATAAGGAGTTGGGCATAACAGACCAGATTGACTATGAAAAGTTCTATCTGTACTCTATCATTACACATTCCACAGCCATAGAAGGCAGCACTGTGACAGAGGTGGAAGCACAACTGCTCTTTGACGAAGGCATAACAGCTAAAGGAAAGCCTATGATAGAACAGCTGATGAACCTCGACCTGAAAGCGGCTTACGACTATGGCCGAATTTGGATAAAGCGACATGAGGATATCACCATAGAATCTCTTGTTGCTCTTGCTGCAAAAGTAATGGCTCGTACTGGCGGTGAATACAATTCGTTAGGCGGAAGCTTTGATGCTTCGAAAGGAGAGCTTCGCAAACTGAATGTAACAGCTGGTGCCGGCGGACGTTCATATATGAACTGGATGAAGGTGCCAATGAAACTGAAGGAGTTTTGCGAGGAACTTAACAAACGACGCAAAGAAATAGACACGACAGACGAATTGTCTATATACGAACTGAGTTTCTGGGCGCACTACCATCTTGTAACCATCCATCCATGGGCTGACGGTAACGGCAGAACAAGCCGTCTGCTTATGAACCTTTTGCAAATGGAATATGGTGTGTTGCCAACAAAGGTGTCTAAAGAAGACAAAGCTGAATACATACAAGCACTCATTGACACCAGAGAAGCTGAGGACACAGACATCTTCATCAACTGTATGGCAAAACTTCATTGCGAACATCTGCAGCAAGATATCGACCAATTCCTTATATCGACAAACGAAGAAATGGTCGATAAAAAGATTATTCAGCAAGAAATGGTCGATAAATGGTCGATAAAACCAACTTTGGCAGGAAAACTGGCCGATATCGTAGCTTTTATGGCCGACAAAGAAGAAATCAGGACCGAACAACTTGTTACACAGTTGGGATTGACTGAAACCACAGCCAAACGCTATCTTCGCCAACTGACAGACTTCGGTTACTTGGAAGCTCATGGTGGTAACAGAAACAAGTCGTATACAAGAAAGAAAGTGAAAGAATGAACGTTCAATTCATATAGAATATAATTATGGAAGAAGACAACAAACAACATATAGTATGGCACGATGATGTAATCATAAAGCAACTCATCAGCTATGCTGTGGGCTGCATGCTCGGACGCTACCGCCTCGACAAGCCAGGGCTTCACATAGCCCACCCGAACCCTACTGATGAGGAGATTTCTCCTTACGAATACAATGGTGAGCAATGGGAAATAGACGACGATGGCATCATGCCGCTCATGCCCAACGACTGTGGCTTCTCTGACAACGCCTCAGCCCGTTTTGCCGACTTCATGCGCGTATCGCTGGGCAACGATAATCACGTGGAGAACCTGAACTACGTAGAGCGATGCCTCGGCAAGACCTTGGAGCAATACTTCGTGAAGGACTTCTGGAAAGACCACAAGAAGATGTATCAGAACCGCCCTATCTACGGGCTGTTCTCATCCAAGAAGGGCGCCTTCCAGGTCATCGCCTACATGCATCGCATGAATGCCTATACAGCAGAGCGAGTAAGATCCAAGTATCTCCTCCCTTACATCGAACACCTGGAGGCAGAAATCGACAAGCTTGACGCCCACCGTGCCGAACTCTCTACCAAAGAGTCCAAGCAACTGCAGGCTCTGCAGAAGCAACTCGACGAGTGCCGTGAATACCACGAGCGCCTGCAGGTAGTAGCCGAGCAAGCCATCAGCTTCGACCTCGACGATGGCGTGGTTGTTAACTACGCCAAGTTCGGTGATATATTACAGAAAATAAAGTAAGCGCACCTACTATTATGGTACAAGATAGAATATACAACTACTTTGAGCGCAATCCACAACTTCATGTGCTCTTCATCTTCGACAGGATGAACATCATCCAGAACGAACTGGATGAGATGAAGCAGTGGAATGACGACTATATATATAAGGTGTTCGATGGAGCGTGGTTCAATGCCAAATATGCCATCGAGAATGATTGGAAGGACAAGCATGTAGTCCTGCTCTTCCCGGAACAGGTTTATCCTCATACAGAGGAACAACAGCTCAGCTTCCCCCTACTCGACATGCTGAAAGCCAATATGGAATATAAGGAAGAAGACTACGCCAGCTTCATGCAGCAGTATAATCTTCCTGAAAAATTCCGTAGCTTCGTGAAGAAGAACATTGGCGAAATCATGTCGTCTAAGGTAAGCAACATCCTTAATGGACATATCGACAGTACATCGTTTAGTGAGGATATGGTTTGCCGTGCCTTCATTTCCAATTATCTTGGCGAGAAGAAGCTGCAGGAATGGGAACAGCTCATTATCAAGATGATTATTCTGGATGGAATGGCAGAAGAGAAGAAGCGTACTGATTTCTGGTATAAGCTCAGCAAGAATTTTGATGCTTCAAAGGCATTATCAGAAAAGTTGGATAAGCTCTTCGGCTTAACTCCTAACTTTAACGCTGCCATCAAGATGAAAAACGTGGCTGAGAGTTTGAAGTACAATAGCATCACTCAGCTTTTAGACGCAGTACCGGGAGACACCTATAAGCAGTACAAGATCAGCAATTCTGTAGTACTTGACCAGGTGAACAAAATCTATGAGTTGGGTACACACGACCGCCAACTGTCAGAGAAGTTTGCCCAGGCTATGAATATATTGGCAGCAGACATCAAGGAAGAAGAAATCATCAGGCTCTATGGGATAGATGCAAACTACTTCTATCTGACAGAGGCACTTTGTTGGCCAATCTTGAAAGAAGTGGTGGAGCAAAAGTTAATGGCTGACCCTGACCAGGTGAATGAGCGTATGCGTGAACTTTCCTTGAAGTTGCCAGTAGATAGTAATGTCCAGATTGCCATTCGATTCATAGAACAGTCTGCGTTGTATTATACTCAGGTGAGAGGTCTTGGAACGCTCAAACTAAATAGCATCAAGGAGTATGTGGACAAATATGTCTCTGAGTTTTATCTCGTAGATACGTATTATCGTCTGACTCTTGAAGCATACCACGAACTCATTACCAAGGAATGTCCTATCGAGCAAACTTTGACTTCTGCCAAACGTCAGTTGGATTTGGAGTATGCCAAAATCTGCAACATTCTAAATATAGAGTGGTTGGTATGTGTAAAGGAAAAAGGGAATTGGTTTACAGAGACAGGCCTGAAGCGACAGGAAGATTTCTATGCCCATGAATCTGATAGTAGTGTGAAGCAGGTGGTCATAGTTAGCGATGCGCTAAGATATGAGGTTGCAATGGAACTGATGCAAAAACTTGCCAAGGAGAAGCATATTGCCACCATTGGTGCTTACCAGGCGATGCTGCCTACAGAAACTAAGTATTGCAAGTTAGCCTTGCTTCCTCACCATTCCCTTGAATTGAACGGCACGGATATGATGGTGGATGGCTCTGTGTTGACAACAACAGAACAGCGTACAGTGCATCTCTGTAAATATCGTGAGGGTGCCATCTGCATACGTTATGAAGATGTGATGAACGGTGATTCACAGGCAATGCGTGAACTTTTCAAGCGTCCATTGGTGTATATATTCCATGATACGATTGATAATGCAGGACATTCACAAAGTCCATTTGACGTAATCAATGCTTGCCGAAAAGCCATTGAGCAGCTTGCCGTATTGGTGAAACGCTTGCATGCCACATGGAATGTTACCAATGTACTTCTTACTGCAGACCATGGTTTCCTCTACAACGACATGAAATTTGAGGATAAGGACAAACATTGTATCATTGAACCAGCCATAGAGAAAAAAACGAGATATTATCTCACGGATAGCAATGACAGTGTGGAAGGTATCATTAAGTTTCCATTTGGCAAAGTATCGTCCATCAAGAGTGTTAATCCTGTCATGGTTGCAGTACCTGAGGGAACGAATAGATTGGCTGCTTCTGGTGGTTATAATTTCTCCCATGGTGGTGCATCGCTTCAAGAGATGATTATTCCTATCATCAAGAGCGTGCGTAAGAAAGTGAACAAGACCGAGAAGGTGGGTGTTGCATTGATGAGTCATAACTTGAACATGGTAAGCAGCCGTTTGAAGTTCCAGATGATTCAATCGGAAGCTGTGAGCATGACGGTGATGGAACGTAAGGTTCTATGCTGTATCTATAATGGTGACGACCCTGTCACACAGGAGAAAGAAGTGACTTTGAACAGTGCGGATGCAAATAACTTGAACAACCGTGTCTTTGAGGTGACACTCAACCTGAAGAAGTCTGTGGATGCAAGCATGTTGCAGCTTCGAATCTATGATGTGGATGACAAGTTGAATCCACTCATTCGTGAGACGGTCAAGAACAATACAATGATAGAACAAGATTTTTAAGGAAGGTAATATATGGATTTGCAACAAAAAGTAATGGATGCCTTCATCGGCAAAGTGGTGCGAAAGGACTTGGCTTTCCTTGTAAAGGAAGGTCTTCCTGTGCCAACATACGTACTTGAATACCTGTTGGGACAATATTGTGCCAGCGATGATGAGGAAATCATCAACGAGGGCTTAGAAAAGGTGAAGCAAGTCATTCAGAATAACTATGTGCATCGTGCGGAGGCGGAATCGGTAAAAGGACTGATACGCGAGAACGGCAAACACCGCATCATCGACAAGGTGACGGTTGTATTGAACGAGAGAAACGATGAGTATCAGGCTAACTTTGCCAACCTTGGACTGACAGGAGTTCCTATTGGTACGGACTATGTGCGCAAGAATCCAAAGCTGTTGAGCGGCAACGGTGTGTGGTGCATCATAACGCTGGGTTATATCAGTGGCGAGAATATCAAGGTAAGATGGGAGATTCAGACATTGAAACCAATCCAAATCTCAAACATCGATTTACAGGAATACATCGACCAACGCAAGAACTTCACTACCGATGAATGGGTTGATTTCCTGATGCACACTGTGGGACTGAACCCTGATGTGATGAATCGTCGTGAGAAGTTCATAACATTGGCTCGTCTTCTCCCTCATGTGGAGAACAATTTCAATTTCATGGAACTGGGACCGAAGGGAACTGGTAAGTCCCATGTGTTCCAAGAGCTTTCGCCATACGGCGTGCTCGTGAGCGGAGGCGATGTAACCAGTGCCAGACTGTTTGTGAAAATACAGGGAAACAAGGAAATCCTCGGACTCGTAGGATATTGGGATGTAGTGGCTTGGGATGAGTTTGAACAGCAGAAAGGACGCAATGTCGATGCTGTGCTTATCGACACCATGCAGAACTATCTCGCCAATAAGTCGTTTAACCGTGGCAAGGGTACTCATGAGGCAAGTGCCTCCATGTCGTTCGTAGGCAATACGAAGCATACGGTTCCGTATATGTTGAAGAACTCACATCTCTTCGAGAGCATTCCGACGGCATTCATCAAGGGAGCGTTCCTTGACCGTATGCATCTTTACAATCCTGGTTGGGAAATCAAGATACTGAAGAAGGACAGCTTTTCCAAGGGTTATGGTCTTATTACAGACTATATTGCAGCAGTGCTTCATGAACTCCGCAACGATGACCGAACCGCATTGTTGAATGATTATGCCAAGTTTGATGGCTCTCTGTCGGAGCGTGACCATCTCGCCATTCGCAAGACATTCTCTGGCATGATGAAACTCATCTATCCCGATGGAAAAATTACTGATGAGGAAGCTAAGGAACTCATAGACTTTGCCGCAGAAGGACGCAAGCGAGTGAAAGACCAACTCTATATCATCGACAGTACTTTCTGTGCCGAGCCTGCTAAATTTCAATATACTTGGTTGAAGTCAGGAGAGACAGTAAAAGTGGAAACACTGGAAAACATTGAACACAAGCAGACAAACGCTGAGGGAACAGATGAAGAGAATGAAGTGAAACAGAAGACAAAGACTCCAGAATCTCGTCCTCGTATCAAACCACTTGTAGCCAAAACCATATCCATTAGGGAAAACCAAGGTGGCGTGACGTACAAAGACCTCTTTGGCGACTACTTACGAACGGCAAAAGAAATCAATGTGACAGACCCTTTCATTCGTCAGCCATATCAGATAGACAATCTTGTAGATTTCATCCAGATGGTCAAAGATGTTTCTACGGCGCCAGATACTGTCAAAATTCATCTGAGTACGCAAAACGATGATGACGAGAAGGTGGCAGAGGTGATAGATTCTTTCAATGACTTGGCTGATGAATTGTTACCAATGGGCATCGAGTTTACATTTGACTTCAAGGCAGAACATGATCGCTTTATCCAAACAGATACAGGATGGACAATAGCTCTTGGTCGAGGATTGGACATCTATGAGAAATTTGGTCGTTTCTCATTGAGCCGTTGCAATCAGAGAAACCGCCGTTGTAAGGCATTTAATGTTTCAATAAACTTAACGGAAAATCCATGAAATAAGACATGCGTATAAGTTAAATTCAGCCAGAGCTTGCTCCTCGAAGGAACTTAATTTAAAGTAGCTGCCTAATGCGGTTCTAAAACTGGTAATTAGGCTTACTGATTTTGAAAATTGTTGTTTTAGTGGCATCGAGCAAGCTCGTTGAAAGAGTAAAATAGCCAATGTTCTTTGTGCATCCTATTTGAGAAGTGCATTGAGCATTGGTTTGACATTTATGAACAACTATTGCTTCTTAATACAGCTTGCAGTCTTTTGGATTTTATTAGGCGTCTTTTGTCCGTTTTTAATTCGCAATAGCCCGCTATTACGAATTAAAAGCCAGACAAAATCCACACTTCTAAAATACCAAAATCCAAACAACCCCTAATGACCGATTAGGGCCTATAAATACGAATCGGATAAGCTTGTTTGCAGCATTACAGATACCTGTTTTAATAATTGTATGCAATACTATTGTGCAAACGTTTGCACTAACAAAAATGCCTTTCCCTTGTTAAAATAGTTTTAACGTATTGTAATACCTCCTATATTTGCAAGCAACTATCAAACATGAGAGAAAATTATGCCTTAAAGCAATCTACAAATGAACATCAAAGCCCGATAGAACGTTAGGGCTTTATGGATATTGGATATATAATTAGTAACATAAAAAAACTATTAACAATGAAGCAGGTAAGATTCAGTAATGCCATGAGAGCTGCAGCCCTGACGGGAGGCTTGTTCTTGACGGCAAGTGCCTTCGGACAACAGGTTGTCGTGAAGGGACATGTGAAGGATGCCACCGGCGAGCCAATCATCGGAGCGACAATCCGAGTTGACGGTACCGATGGCGGTACCATTACCGACATTGACGGTAATTTCTCTATCAACGCAGACGCCAAGTCTACATTGAAAATCTCCTACATCGGATACGAGACGGTATCCGTGGCAGCAGGACAGAACATCAACGTCATCCTGAAGGAAGATGCCGCCACGAAGCTCGACGACGTGGTGGTGATCGGTTACGGTCGTGCTAAGAAGACCGACCTCACCGGTTCTATCACAGCCTTGAAGCCAGACGAACTGTCGAAGGGTATCACAAACAACGCCTCGGATATGCTCGTAGGTAAGGTGGCCGGTGTTGACGTGCAGACCACAGGCGGTATGCCAGGTGCAGGAGCACAGATCCGTATCCGTGGTGGTGCCTCTCTCTCAGCCAGCAACGATCCTCTGTATGTTATCGACGGACTCGTTATCGACAACAACACGGCGACTGGTATGAGTAACATCCTTGCCAATATCAACCCTAACGATATCGAGAACTTCACGGTGCTCAAGAGTGCTTCGGCAACGGCAATCTACGGTTCGCGCGCCAGCAACGGTGTCGTAATCATCACCACAAAGAAGGGCCGCAGCGGACAGAAGCCGACATTCACTTACAACGGTGACTTCACCATTTCGACGGCTCTCAAGAAATATGATGTGCTCAGCGGAGACGAGTATAGAAACCTCATCGAATCATTGGGTATGAGCCGTGACCTCCTCGGCACCGCCAACACCGACTGGCAGGACGAGATACTGCGCACCACGCTTTCTACAAACCACAGCATCAGCATGCAGGGCGGTCTGAAGAACATGCCATATCGTGTGAGCGCCGGATACAACATCGGCAACGGTATCCTGAAAACAAGCTGGATGCGCCGTTTCAATTCAAGCGTTAACATCGCACCTACCTTCCTCAACAACCACTTGAACTTCAATATCACAGCCAAGTATATGTATGAGAAAGACCGCTATGCCGACACCGGTGCCGTAGGAGCAGCCATCGCCATGGACCCGACACGTCCGGTGCGCATGTCAGACCCAGATTACAGCGTTGTGGGAGGATACTACCAGACTTTGGTAAACGCTTCGTATAACGACCCTAACTGGACAAAGACATCATACTCTCAGACTCCGCAGAACCCATTGGCTATGCTTAACAACAAGTATTGTCTGGCAAATGCCAACGACTTCAGCGGCAATGCAGAGGTGGACTACAAGATTCACGGATTCGAAGATCTCCGTCTGCATGCAAGTATCGGTGCACAGTATACAGAGACAGAACAGACCAATGACATACGCCGCACTTCATACAGCAACAACTACTATGGCTACAAGGGACTCATGGCATACTATAAATATAATGTAGTAGGCAGTGCATACGCACAGTATATGCATGAATTCGGAAACCATGGAGTTGACATCATGGCTGGTGCAGAGCAGGCACACTACCATCGTTCAGGATTCAACGAATACGGTAAGGGAACCAACCCATTGACAGGTGAGGCTTTCGACGAGTCATTCAGAAGTGAAAAGGAGTGGGCAACACACAATTCGCTCGTGTCTTACTTCGGACGTCTGAACTACAACTTCCTCGACCGCTACCTCATTACCGCAACGTTCCGTGCCGATGGTTCTTCACGCTTCGCAAAGGGCAAGAAATGGGGATACTTCCCATCAGCTGCCGTAGCATGGAAGATCAGCAGTGAGCCGTTCATGAAGAATGCCACATGGCTCAACGACTTGAAGCTGCGTTTCGACTGGGGTAAGACAGGTCAGCAGAACGGTATCGACGACTTCGTATACGCTCCTGTATACGTGACGAGCGACCAGTTCGCACAGTATCCTTTCGGAAACGACTACTATTACACCATGCGTCCTAACAAGTATAACTCAGACCTTACTTGGGAGAAGACAGAGACATGGAACGTAGGTTTGGACTTCGCGGCTCTCAACAACCGATTCACATTCACTCTCGACGGATATATCCGTAACACCAAAGACCTTCTGGCTAGTGTTTCAACAAATGCCGGAGTGACACTCGGTGACGAACTTTTGCAGAATGTAGGTTCGCTGCGCAACTACGGACTTGAACTCTCGTTCGATGTGAAACCAGTGGTAACAAAAGACTTCACATGGGATCTTACCTACAATGTGGGTTGGAACAAGAACAAGATAACATCCCTCAGAGCAGGAGACAGTGACTGGGTTTGGGTCAACAGCACAAAGGCTGCCCGTGGTAACAACAACAGATTGCAGCGCAACAAGGTGGGTTATCCTATCAACTCATTCTTCGTTTATCAGCAGGTTTACGACGAGAACGGCAAACCTATCGAGGGCGTTTACGTAGACCGCGACGGTAACGGTTCTATCGACGATGGCGACCGCTACTACTATAAGAGTCCGGCACCTGACGTGATAATGGGTCTCACATCCAAGTTCCTCTACAAGAGATGGGACCTCAGCTTCTCGCTCAGAGCATCTCTCGGCAACTATGTATATTTCCACAATCTTGCCAACAATGCTATAGTTTGTGAACAGGGTCTGAAGAAGCAGGCTGGAGCCTTCGAGAATGTGCTCAGCGATGCCGTATCACTCGGATTCACAGGACAGACAAATGCCATGAACAGCATCAGCGACTACTTCATCCGCAATGCTTCCTTCCTGAAGTGTTCTAACATCACACTTGGATACTCATTCCCTGCACTCCTCAAGTATGCGGGAGAGGATTATTTCTCTGGCCGTGTATACTTCACTGTGCAGAATCCATTTATCATCACCAAGTATAAGGGACTCGATCCTGAGGTTGCAAACGGTGTAGATACCGATCCGTATCCACGTCCAATCAGCTTCCAGCTCGGTGTTAACTTTAATTTTTAAGTAGACAAGTAGACAAGATACAAGTAGACAAGATGCTGGAAAACCAACATTCTCCCTCAAAAGGGAAGGACTGTAAATTACTAAGCATCATATAGCAGAGGAGGGTAAATCTCCTTGTCAACTCGTCTCCTTGTCAACTCGTCAACTAACAAAATAAACAACTACAATTATGAAACATATAATTTTAAAGAGTGCGGCTTTGGCTTTCCTGACATTAGGGACAATGTCATGTGCCGACGACTTGAATATATCACCAATAGACCCACAGACTTCATCATCGTATGATGTGAAGCAGCTCCTTGCCAAGCAATATGCCTCATTGGGACTCACCGGTCAGAAGGGTCCTGACGGTAACGGTGACATGAGTGGTGATGAGGGTGAGAGCGGTTTCTACCGCACGGTGTTCAACCTCAACGAACTCAACACCGACGAGGTTCTATGGGCATGGCAGGACAATGAAGACATTGCACCTATTACAAACATGGCATGGACATCAGCTTCTCCACGTGTGAACTGGTGCTACCAGCGCCTTGCCTATAACGTAACGCTTCACAACCAGTTTATCTCTGAGCAGACAGGCAAACTTCCTGACGACGAGATTGCAGAGATTCGTTTTCTGCGTGCTCTCAACTACTTCGAGTTCCTCGACCTCTTCCATAGAGCACCGTTCAAACTTGAGTTCAACGGAGAGTTTCCTGTCGAGAAGGTGGGCGTAGACCTCTACAACTGGATTGACCAGGAGCTGACAGCCATAGAGCCTATGATGAAAGAGGTGGGAGCATACTGCAACAGCAAAGACTTCGGCCGTGCCGACCGTGGTGCTGCCTACGCTCTGCATGCTCGTCTCGCACTCAACGCCATGGTATACACCGACGGACAGGTGAACGACTACCAGAAGGCAAAGGACTATTGCGACAAGATCATCTCGGCAAACGTCTACGAACTCGCCAAGGAGCCAAAGAACGGATACACCGGTTATCAGCAGCTCTTCATGGCTGACAACGACGAGAATCCGGAGGCTATGAAGGAGATTATCCTTCCTATCCGTCAGGATGGAGCAAAGGCACGTAGTCATAGTGGTTCCACAATGCTTATCAACGGAACACGCTGCAGCGGAATGCCTTACTACTATCAGTCAAACCCATGGCAGTGTATCTTGGCACGTAAAGACATGGTTGGCAAGTTCATTCCAAGCCTCGACGTGGTGAATGCCGACAACGACGCTTGCAGTAAGTCATACGACAAATATCTGAAGGACAACAACCTCGACGCATCCAAACTCACAGAGGCAGACATCCTGAAGATGGACGAGGCACTCGGTGCAAGCACTAAGGAGATGGTCCGCAAGGCTGGTGACGACCGTGCACTTCTCTACGGAGGATTCGCAGGTGGTGTGCGCCGCCTGTCGCCAGACAAGACAATCAAGAGCTTCTTCGACGGACTCTCTATCGTGAAATGGTCTAACGTGCGTACCGACGGTGCTGCCGCTCATGGAGACAACTTCTGTGATACAGACATTCCACTCTTCCGTCTTGGCGAAATCTACCTCACACGTGCTGAGGCTCTCTATCGTCTCGGCGACAAGCAAGGTGCGCTGAAGGATATCCAGAAGCTGCAGGATCGTGCCCACAGAATAAACATCGCACAGTCTGTCGACCTCAACTACATCCTCGACGAGTGGTGTCGTGAGTTCTATCTCGAAGGACGCCGCCGCAGCGACCTCGTTCGTTTCGGTCTCTTCACCAGCAGCCAGTATGTATGGAACTTCAAGGGCGGTCAGGAAAATGGAGTAGGTGTTGATTCACATTACAACGTTTATCCAGTACCAGCCAACGAGATAGCCGGTAACGCCAACTTGCATCAGAACCCTGGTTATTAATCAAGGGGAGAGAGAATAGAAAACATGTTTTATAATCATAAAAGAAAACGTATCATGAAATATATAAATAAAATAATGATGCTTCCGTTGCTCGTCCTGCCGTTCTTGTTCGCATCCTGCGACAAAGACGACGACTGCAACCCTACGCTCGATTTGAGCCATGTGGCAGAGGGCTTCGTTCTCAACACACCGGCTTACGCTGGCAACACATACGACCTCGCCAATTCTGACGGAGTGGAGCTGACATGCACCCAGCCTAACTATGGCGACGGAGTGCCATACGTAGTGCGCTATTTTGTACAGGTATCCATCGACCCTACATTCGCTGAAGGAAACAAGGATGCCAAGTTCAAGGAGCTGTCCACTTCTTTCACAACTGCAAAGATGGCAGCCAACGCCGTGGAGATGAACAACGCATTGGTAGACCTCTATCAGGAGGCTAACCCTGATGCCGACGTTCCTTCTTCAATGCCTGTTTATATCAGACTGCGTGCCATCATCGACGGATCGATGATAGAGAATCTCGGTGAGACATATTCTAATGTCATCACCCTCTCTTCTGTACGTGCCGAATATCAGGCACCTGACGTTGAATATCCTGCTTGTCTCTATGTCGTTGGCTCTTCTATCCAGGACGCTTGGAACAGCTGGAAACAGGTGGCTCCGGTATATGGTATGGAAGGACAGTATTACACTATGGTCTACGTACCGGATGGTGGTTCATTCAAGTGGGGCACTTTCGTGGAAGACTGGCGCGGATTCGGAAAGATCACCATCGACGACCAGGCTGGAGCAGGCGTTTCAGGCAACGACGACGACAATATCGTGCTTGCAAAGGGCGGATGGTATGCTCTGCACTTCGATGGTGTCATGTCTTCAGACAAGAAGAGCATCAACTACACTCTGCACATCTATCCTGGCAAGGCTTACGTAATGGGTGATGCCTTCGGAAATTGGGACGAGGCAAACGATGCTCTCGCTATGCAGGCTCCTGCCGACAATTCCGGCGAATGGGTATCTCCTGCTTGTACAGCCAGCGGAGAGCTTCGTGCTTACATCCGCATCCCTGGACTGGAGTGGTGGCGCACAGAGTTCACTCTCTACAACGGCAGCCTGTACTTCCGCAAGGACAACATCGTTGACAACTGGGCTACAAACGTAGGCGATGATTATTCAGTGAAATGCTCTGCTGGTCAGAAGCTCTATGTCAACTTCGACAAGAACACCGGTGAGATGAAATAAGGTGGAATTGCCGGATCTTTATAAGACTTGAAAATCTTATATATCCGACATGTTTGATAAACTTATAATCAGAAAGAGAGTGGATGGGACTCTTTCGCTTGAGTCCTGTCTCTCTCCTTCAAACGACAAAAAACAAACAACAATGAAAAAGACATTATTATATAGCTTGGCAGCTTTGGTGGGACTCTCCTTCGCAAGCTGCAACGGCGACTATGACGACTGGACCACTCCTCAGGGATTTGGACAGGAGAACGCCATCACCATTCCTGGTTTCGCAGCGACAGCTGCCGGCGACGTTAACCTTGCCAACCCTGGTGAGAACGTGAAGGTTTTCAACCTCTCTGAGGCTGCTCTACCAGAGGGAACAGAGCTCAACAAGACCCGCATGATAATCACTCCTACTGATGAGGCTGCAACATACGACCTGCCACAGATTCTGGAGGCAAACAACGATGGTACAGTGGACAGCACTGCATTGCAGACCGCTGTGGTGAAGGCTTACGGCAAGCGTCCGGCAGTTCGTCCTTTCAAGGTTCACGTATATTCTGACGTGATGGCAAACGGACAGGCTCTGCTCGTGGATGCAGGAGAAATCAATATCAACGTGACTCCAAAGGCTCCGTTCATCTCTAAGGCTTATTATCTTATCGGCGACTTCAATGACTGGACTACGGATGTGAACAAACTTGCCGGGTATAAGTTCTCTCGTTCTGACAAGGACGTTTATGAGGATCCTTTCTTCACATTCACCGTGACAACGACAAAGAACGACCAGTGCTGGAAGATTATCCCACAGGAGAATCTTGATGCCAACAACATCTGGCAGCAGGGTGTGGTCGGTACAGCCAAGGACGGTTCTACCGATGCCGAGGGTACTCTCGTTACTGATAACCCACAGGCCGGCAAGATTGCCGAGGCTGGCACATACGTCATTACACTGAACATGATTGACTACAGCTACAGTATAGTAAGAGCAGACTCTTATTATATGGTAGGCGGTGTGTACGGATGGAACGCAGAGTCTGCGGCTAAGGTTGCTTTCTACAACGAGAGCGGTTCTAAGGCTTCTATCACAACGCAGTGGACCGGCGACGCCAACCTGAAGATATGGAATCGTGCCAGCATCGGCAACTGGGATGTTGCATGGGGTAGCGTTTCCGACGGAGAGAAAAGCATGGAGGGTGCTCTCATTAACAGTGGCGCCAATGCTTTCGTTTGTCCTGAAAAGGGTGCTTACTATACGCTGACAATCGATATGGTGGCAAAGACCTATTCATGGACAAAGCTCGACAACCAGTCACCTGAAGCATTCAATACCGTCAGCCTTATCGGAGGCTTCAACGAATGGAAGGGTGATGTGGACATGGAGCAGACTGCACCACACAACTGGTATGTCAACCACACCTTCTCTTCAGAGACAGAGTTGAAGTTCCGTTCTAACCACGACTGGACTATCAGCTGGGGTGGAAAGACTACTTCTCTCGCCGGTATGATATATACAGCAGAGGCCAATGGTGACAATATCGTTATTCCTGCCGGAACATACGACATCTACTTCAACGATATCACACACCAGTTCATGTTCGTGAAAGCGAACTGACATGATGTATCAAATGAAAATTCTCATGTTCTGATTTGTAAAAATCAATAAATGTTTATTTAGTTATCGTCAGGGCGGACAATGGTTTCAGCGGATTCCATTGTCCGCTTTTCAATATCCCGGCAAGCCCTAACGACCGATTGGGATAAACTAAAAATCCCGTTTCCGGCAAACGAAGCTAAGCTTGAGTTTTGCAGGAAACGGGATTTTTCGTATCTTGGGTTTATCTTTTCTGTCTGTGTCTTTCAGCTGACTTGCAGTATGAATTGTCATCTTGCAGATCAGAATGTTATAACAGGCAGTCTGGATCAGTTTTACTGCAAGTCACGATAACGTAGTCTTGCAGTCTGGATAACGTAGTCTTGCAGTCAGGGCCTTGTTATTAAGCCCTGATGGCCGTTTGGGCTTATGCCCATGGATTCTCCGTTGGGTAGGGGAGAGACTTAGGCTGGTTGTAAGCGATATCCTTGATGCCGAGATATTTGAATACCTCGAAGAGCGTCTTGCCGACATGTGAGAAGGCAACGGCACCATGATGAGGATATCCCTTCTGGATGAGCACGTGGCGATAGAAACGACCCATCTCGCGGATGGCGAAGATTCCGATGCCTCCGAACGAGCGTGTAGGCACGTCGAGCACCTCGCCCTCAGCGATATAAGAGCGCAGATTGCCCTCAGAGTCACACTGCAGACGATAGAATGTGATTGGGCTGGCAGCGATGTCGCCCTCCAGAGTGCCACGGGTGAAGTCGGGAGTGCCGCCGTTCTCGAGCAGACGGTTCTGGATGAGCTGATATTTGATGGCACGGGCAGAACACATCTTGCACTGAGGAGTGTTGCCGCAGTGGAAGCCCATGAAGGTGTCTGTGAGCTGGTAGTCGTATTTGCCGGTGATATCCTCGTCGTAGATATATTTAGGCACAGAGTTGTTGATGTCGAGCAGAGTCACCGTGTCGTCAGAAGCACAGATGCCGATGAACTCTGAGAGAGCACCGTAGATGTCCACCTCGCAAGCCACAGGGATGCCACGGCTTGCCAGACGGCTGTTCACGTAGCAAGGCTCAAATCCGAACTGGCTTGGGAATGCAGGCCAGCATTTGTCGGCGAATGCCACATACTGGCGAGAACCCTTGTGCTGCTCTGCCCAGTCAAGGAGAGTAAGCTCAAACTGTGCCATGCGGCGGCTCAGGTCCGGGTAATATTTGCCTTCGCCCATCTCTTCTGCCATCTCCTTGCATACGGCGTCGATGCGAGGGTCGTTCTCGTGCTCCTTGTAAGCCACGAGCAGGTCGAGCTCTGAATTCTCTTCTATCTCCACGCCCAGTTCATAGAGTCCCTTGATAGGAGCGTTGCAAGCGAAGAAATCCTGTGGACGAGGACCGAAGGTGATGATTTTCAGCCCCTTCAGACCTATGATGGTGCGTGCCACCGGCACGAAGTCTTTGATCATCTTTGCCACTTCTTCTGCTGTTCCAACCGGATACTCAGGGATATATCCCTTCAGATGGCGCATGCCCAGATTGTATGAGCAGTTGAGCATACCGCAGTATGCGTCTCCACGGCCGTTTATCATGTCGCCGTCGCCTTCGGCAGCTGCCACAAACATCACCGGACCGTCAAACTCCTTTGCAATAAGTGTCTCCGGTGTTTCCGGACCGAAGTTGCCGAGGAACACCACGAGGGCGTTGCAGCCTTCTGCCTTCACTTCGGCAACGGCCTTGAGCATGTCCTGCTCATTCTCTACGGTGGTCTGGCAGTTGAAAATCTCACCTGTGTATTCTTTTACAATGTTCTCGCGACGCTGTGTTGACAGCGCGATAGGGAAACAGTCACGGCTGACGGCGATGATGCCCAGCTTGACCTGAGGAATGTTGTTGCTAACCATAATTGTATTTTTGAAATGTTTTTGTATGTCTGTTTCTTTGGTAAAGATGTATGCAAAGATACATTTTATATTATATATAAAAAAGAATTCATGAAGTGTATTAATAACAATTAGCATTAATTCACTCCATGAACTGCACTTGCGGCATATCGCATGCTGTATGCTGACTCCATCAAGCCCTAATGACCGGTTTTGGTCAAACGGTCATCATGACCATAAGATATTGTTTCAAGCCCAATCTGTCATTAGGGTCTGTTGTGGTCGGTTTATTTGCTCGACAGGTGGAGAAAACGCGTTATGCGGTGTCCCAGATCGCGTTTCTTGTTGTCGATGAATGCGTCGAGAATCCTTGTGGTCCCGTTCAGCGGCACCACGTCGTAGTCGGCGATGGCGGCAGGGATAAGACAGCTGTATCCTTCTCTCACCGTCGTCTCTTCGCCTGTCTCTCTTATCCTTATCTTGAAGTCGCCCTTGATACACATCGTTATGATGAAACTGTCGTATTTCAGCAGGTTGCGGTGGAACGGCTCCGTCAGTTCAGCCACTCTTACGCTGAAGAACTGTGAATCCATGATGAGGTTGGCACGGTTGTCATCCTCTTTATATATAGTGCGATATTCGTCCTCCACATTGAAGTCGAGAGCTTCGGCAGCCAGTTCGGTGTGCAGCTCACGCGGTTTTCCGTCCAGTCCGGGTCTGTTGTAGTCGAAGATGCGGTAGGTGACGTCTGACGACTGCTGCACTTCGGCAAGCAGGATGCCGCTGCAGATGGCGTGTACTCTGCCTGCCGGCAGATAGAACACATCGCCGGCCTTCACCTCATGGCGGGCAAGCACGTCGGTTATGGTGCCGTCGGCGATACGCTTCTTGTATTCGTATTCAGAGATTTTCGATTTGAATCCGGCATATAGATAGCTGCCGGGATTGGCGTCGATGACATACCACATTTCTGTCTTTCCCGATTTGCCGTGTACTCTCTTTGCCATCTCGTCGTTGGGATGCACCTGAATGCTGAGGTCTCCTTTGGCATCGATGAGTTTCACGAGCAGTGGCATCTTGCCATCATACAGCTTGTTCACCGATTCGCCCAGGATTTCCTTCGGATGTGCGTCGATAACGGTTGTCAGTTCTTTGCCTGCCCATTCGCCGTTGCTCACGATGCTTGTGCTCGACGGTACGGCGCTCACCTCCCAGCTTTCGCCGATGGGGGTATCTTGCGGCTTGAGTCCCTTATAGGGGCAGAGCCTGTCGCCTCCCCATACCACGGTGTGCAGGTTGGGTTCGAATAATAGCGGATATAGTGTCATGTTCTTCTGTCTGTTGTTCAAAATAAGTTAATTACAAACTTGTCTATAAGATAATGCAAAGATACATTTTTTTTATTTACTCCAAAAAACAAACAGAAATATATTTGTTGATGCGTATTGAAACCTATCTCACGTTGATTATCTTGTGTGTCTGCAACGACAGTTTCCATTTGGGGTGCTTCAGACAATAGTCTATCGCTCCCCGCAGGTTTGCCTTGTTCTGCGTCTCGTCTTTCACGTCGCATGGTTGCAGGCGGTATTCCTTTGCTTTTACATTGGCATATCTGTCCACTCCTTCGTCGTTGCCCTCATACACCACCTTCAGTTCGTCTATCCTGTGCAGCTTCAGCGGTTTCCCTTTCGGCGAACATGTTATCCAGTCTATCCGGCAGTCTTCTGGCAGTTCGTATGTGCCGTTGGTCTCCATTGCCACATAGCATCCCTCCGCATGTAGCTTCTCTATCAGCGATGCCGTGACCTGCATCGAAGGCTCTCCGCCGGTGATGACAACGAAGCGTGCCGGAAATTGCCTCACTTCCTCAACAATCTCCTCCTCTGTCATCTCCACAGATCTGGAGTGGTCGGTGTCGCAGAACGAACACTTGAGGTTGCAGCCGGCAAAGCGCACGAAAACGGCTGGCGTTCCCGTGTGGCGTCCTTCTCCCTGCAGACTATAGAATATCTCGTTTATCCGCATCATTCCTCCTCGTCCTTAACGTATGTCACCATATTGTTGGAACTCTCTTCCACGTCCACCTTGTAGCATTCCGGAATCTGGTCGCACACCCATTTGGCTATGTTCTCCGCCGTAGGGTTGAAAGGCAGCAGCTCGTTGAAGTTGCCGTGGTCAAGATAGTCGTGTATCTTGTTCTTGATATGCTTGAAATCAATCACCATCCCCACCTCGTTCAGTTTTCTGGCCTTGCAGTATACGGTAACGATCCAGTTGTGACCATGCAGGTTGGTGCATTTGCTCTCGTAGGGCAGACTGAGTTTGTGGCAGCCTGCTATTTCCATCTTCTTTTTTACGTAATACATTTATTGTGAAGCTAATTCTGACTGCAAAGTTAGTGTAAAAATCCTAATTCCGGCATCTCCAATGGGGTGTTTAGGGCTTAAAACTCTTCAGACAAGCTTAAAAAGTCTAAATATCAGTGTTTTTGTAACAACTTTGTAATAAATGATAATTATTTTTGCATCCGCTTGAGAAGACAGGCTTGAGGATATTCCTCCCGCCTTTGTCAACTCGTCAACTTGTTACTCGTTACTCGTCAACTATAAATATTTAAATATGGAATTATCAGAAATGCTGTTTTTAGGAGGTTTTGTGGTTTTCATCGCCGCAATCCTTTTGCTTGACATGTTTGTAATCGACAAGAAGGCTCACGAGGTGTCCATCCGTGAGGCTGGCACCTGGACTGCCGTATGGATAGCCTTGGCGCTCCTGTTTTCCGTCTTCTTGTGGTTTCATGGTGATATGGTACATGGAATAGAGAATTTCAGCGATCTCCAGGCAGTGGCTTCGCGCTATGCCTCGCATCTGAAACTCAATCCCGACGATTTCGAGTCGAGTCTGCAGCAATACCGCCATTACATGACGGTGTCATATATCTCAGGTTATCTGATAGAGAAGACGCTCTCTGTAGACAACCTCTTCGTGATGATGATGATTTTCACATCCTTCGGAGTGGGGAAGAATGAATATCAGCATGTGTTGAACTGGGGAATACTCGGTGCCATCGTCTTGCGTTTCGTGTTCATATTCCTTGGCGCTGCCATAATAAGCCGTTTCGACTGGGTATTGCTCGTCTTCGGTGCGGTGCTCGTATATAGCGGCGTGAAGATGTATCTCAACCGCAACAAGAAGGAGGAGATGGATGTGGAGAAGCATCCGCTCGTCAGACTGCTGTCCAAGACGGGACGTATTCACCCTCAGTTCGAGGGCGATAAGTTCTTCATCCGCCGTGCCGGACGCCTGCTGTTCACTCCGCTCTTTGTCACGGTGCTCGTGATAGAGTTCAGCGACCTTATCTTTGCCTTCGACAGCATACCGGCGGTATTCTCCGTGTCGCTCGACCCCTATGTGGTGTTCTTTTCCAACATCTTTGCCATATTGGGTCTGAGAGCCATGTTCTTCCTCCTGGCAGCGATAGCCGACAGGTTCCGCTATCTTAAGCTCGGTGTCTGCGTTCTCCTGGTGTTCATCGGTGTGAAGATGCTTATCCATGAGTTCTTTGAGATTGATGCCATATCGTCGCTCGTGTTCATTGTCAGCGTGCTGGTGGTGAGCATCGGAGCCTCGCTGGTGGTGAAGAAGCAGACAGTGTAGCGTATTTGCAATCCATAGACTATAGGCATGCCCCCAAAGTGCTGTTCCGTATCAGGAATGTAGCCTTTGGGGGCTTTTCATTCCCATTTCCCTCGCTTAATCGGATTCTTGGATAATCTGCATCGTTGCATTGCCGACTGCATGGCCATCAACAGCGGCTTCGCCTATTATTCCATGTCGAGCATCTTCATCACAGAATATCGCGGAGCTGAACTCGGCACTATAGCCCTGCTTGTCAATGTCATTAGAGAGATGATCACTCTATTAGACGTTGGCATAGGCAAACGAAAAAGGCACGACCCCTCGCTTTCGAGAAGCCATGCCCGGAAATATATATTGAGATTTTGGAACTCAGAAGTTCACTCCGAAGTTCAGCGTCAGACATCCGTTGTGCGACGTGTCGAACTCATCGTGACAGATATTCGCCAGACCCACGTCATAGGTCAGGTCGGCATAAAACATGTCGTAGGCAACGCCGCAGCCCAAACGTAGTCCACCGTCGAAGCGCTTGAAGCGGTCGCTCGAGAACGACGGGTCTGCTTCTCTCTCGCGATAGTTCTTTATCTTTCCGCCCACACCACATGCCAGGTATCCGCCGGCAAAAGGCTGGATGGAGAAGTGGTCGTCGATAGGGTAGGCATATTTCACAGTCAGCGGCACCTCCAGATAGTTCAGGTCGTAGGTCATCTTCTTGCCGTCGTCGAGCTTCTTCTTGCCGCCCTTCTCGGTATAGTATAGTCCCGTCTCGAAAAACACCGGAGCACGGTCAGACAACGCTATGCCCACCACGGCACCCACGTTGAGGCCCGTCTGCGCGTTGCCGCCATCAAGAGTCTTGTCGTCGGAGCTCACGGTAGAAAACGACGGTCCGATGCGCAGTCCGTAGTAGTTCTCGCCGCTCTGATACAGTCCCGTGCCCGGTCGGCGGGAGTAGTCCAGATGTCCAGTTCGCTGGTTGTAATATCTGCTGTTCTTATAAGCCTGAGCCTGAGCCGTGCAGCCAATAGTCATTATCGCCAGAGCTGCCAATATAAACTTCTTCATAATAGTGGTCCTTTCTTAATACGTTCTACAATAATTTTTTCTTTCCGTTGGCAAAAGTATAGTTTTCCCTCCAACTCCACTGAGGGAATATCCCTAAAATAGAATGGGGAAAACCATATTGCTGCCAAAGGGTGGTTCCTTACATTATTGTTTTCCAATAATCCCGAATCGGTCATTACATCTTGTAATACGTAACACGTATACTTTTTTCCGGAGGAAAGTGTCATAGTATCATTTTCGAGACTTTTTCCATACCTAATCTCTTGAAAGCCAGAATAATACTTCAATGATACTTTTCTTTCTTCTTTACAGAAAAGTGTCATAGAAGTGTCACAGAAGTATCATGGAAGTCTCAAAAAAATATAGTAATGCTTAACTCGTTGGCGGAATCCTGAAAATGGGAATGTGAGTATTACAACATCAACTTATTGGGCAGACGTCTGACCGCAATTCTGCCCGTCCGGGGTAAGCACGTTACCCATGATGGGCAAGCAGCGTGCCCCATTTGGGTAAGCAGTGTGCCCAATTCTGCCCCCAAATCGGTCATAAGAGCTTGCTTGGATTTCGTTTTTTGGAAGAGTGGATTTTGCTTTTTAATTCGCCATAACGGGCTATTGCTCATTATAGACAGGCAAAAGATGCCTTATTGGATATTCTTTATCTCTTCTTCAGACAAGCCCGATGCCTGCATGATAGTTTCTATAGGCACTCCAAGAGCCAGAAGATTAGCGGCGATTTTTTCTTTTGCTTTTTTCTCACCTTCTGCACGTCCTTCTGCACGTCCTTCTGCACGTCCTTCCGCACGTCCTTCTGCATATTTCTTCTTTTCCGCAGTCCGTATGGCATTCACGATGTC
>OGQO01000372.1_pt1 | contig 48564 bp, 51 predicted proteins | sample 1553241 | NCBI WGS metagenome assembly OGQO01 (sample SAMEA2579933, study PRJEB22360) | human gut metagenome | biome: human gut; feature: human-associated habitat; material: faeces | place: Denmark | collected 2008/2010
TGAAAGGCGGATTGAGAAAGAAGAACCAGGCTCCCTACGAAGTCAAAGGCTTCCGTCTTTTCGACAAAGTGATTTGCAAAGGTGAAGAAGCATTCATCTTTGGGCGAAGGACATCGGGAAGTTTTGATGTGCGCCGGCTTGACGGTACGCGGATTTCCGCCGGTATCAACTACAAAAAGTTGAGGCTGCTGGAACCTCGAACCACCTACTTAACAGAATTTAAAAAGGAGGCGGCGCTTCCTCCCCTGCATGAATGCAGGGGTTTCTGCGCCGAATTTTTATGATCCCGCGTGACCTTGCCAATTTAATCCTGCCGGCGACGCCGCCCAAAGCTGTTGTGATTTACGGACCTCGTCGTGCCGGAAAAACAACGCTGGTGAAATCCTTACTCGGGCCGGAAGCAGGAAAGGTTCGACTGCTCAATGCAGATCGAGCTGCCGATGTTCGTATTCTTCAGGGACTGGAGTCCGGTGGGGACATTGATGTTTTTCTGAACAGTGCAGATACCATCGTCATTGATGAAGCTCAGCGCGTACCGAACATTGGGCTGATTACCAAAATACTGGTTGATGCCAACCAGCGCACAAAACTCTTTTTGACAGGTTCGTCTTCATTCGACCTTGCGAGAGGCGTTCGAGAATCGGCTGTTGGTCGCCTTGTAAATCGACAGCTTTGGCCTTTTTCAGCGAGTGAACTTGCTCGGGAGTTTGGCTGGGGGTATGTTCAGGATCATTTGGAACAATTCCTTGTTTACGGAATGTTTCCTGATAATGTGCTGAACCCGGACGACGCTGTCGAAATGTTGATGGATTTTGTCGGAGATCTGATGTACAAGGATGCTTTTGCGCTTACCCAGGTCAGAAGCCCGATGAATCTCCACAATCTCGTCTATTTGTTAGCTCAGAACGTAGGTCTGGAGGTTTCGTATGACAATCTGGCGCGCGAAACAAAATTGAGCAGTCCGACGATTGAACGGTACTTGGATATTCTTGAAAAGTGCTTCATCATCCGGCGCGTACCTTCGTTTGCTCGTAATTTGGGTAATGAACTGAAAAAAGGCAAGAAAATCTACTTTTGTGACGTTGGCATCCGCAATGCTATCTTGAACGACTTCACGCCTTTTTCGGCCCGTGCGGACGCCGGTGCGCTTTGGGAGAACTTCTTCTTCATGGAGCGGCTCAAGAAGCATGATCTCGAAAGAACTTTCACTCGTCAGTTCTTCTGGCGAATCCGTGGAACGCGCCAGGTAGCCGGCAAAGAAAAGGCTGTTGAATACAGTCGAGAAATTGATTTTATTGAAGCAAAAGATAACAAGCTCGAAGCTTTCGAGTGCAAACTAAATCCTCACAAGAAAGACAGTGGCGGCAAGGACTTTCGAGAAGCGTATCCGAATTGCCCGATTCACGTCGTGTCGCCGTCGAATTGTCTGCCGTTCTTTGAGACAATCAGTCCGTAACGCTTTCTCAGCAGGTTTGGGGGCGACAAAAGGCGGATGTGCTAAAAAATCAAGGAAAAACAAGCACAAAGTCAAACGTCTCTGTACAATGCGGGCTCCTTATCAATTTCTAATTTCTGGCCGGTAAAGCCAAAATGACAGTCGATTTACATCCTTCCTATCTCAACGGACAACATCTGTCCGACTACGACTTCGATCTCCCGCTTGAACTGATCGCTCAGTTTCCGCTTGCAGAACGCACGGCTTCCCGCTTGCTGCACGTGAGCGACGATGTGATCGAAGATCTTGTTTTCACGGATCTCAAGCATTTGCTTCGCCCCGGTGATTTGCTCGTGATGAACAACACGCGCGTAATCAAGGCTCGCCTGCGCGGCGTCAAGGAAACGGGCGGCGCCATTGAAGCCATGATCGAACGCGTGACGGGTGAAAACTCCGTCATCAGCATGCTGCGCGCGAGCAAAAAGCCCAAGCCCGGTTCACGCCTGATCTTCACGGGTGAAAACGAAGTTTCCTATGAAGCCGTTGTGGGCGGACGTCAAGGCGAATTTTTTGAGCTCACATTCAATGCGCCGGCGCTGACCGTCCTCGATGCCGTGGGCAAGGTTCCGCTGCCTCCTTATATTGAGCGCGACGCACAGGCTGCCGACGAAGGTCGCTACCAGACGGTGTACGCCAAGTATCCGGGAGCCGTTGCGGCACCGACTGCGGGCCTGCATTTTTCCGAGGAGCTTCTCAAAGATCTGCGCGACATGGGCGTGCAGGAAACCTTCGTGACGCTGCACGTGGGCGCGGGCACATTCCAGCCGGTGCGTGAGGAGGATCTCTCCAAGCATCAGATGCACGCCGAGTGGTTTGAAATGAGCCAAGAGTGTGCAGCTGCGATCAATCAGGCCAAGCGCGAAGGTCGCCGTGTGGTGGCCGTGGGCACCACCAGTCTGCGAGCGATCGAATCGGCGGCGCGAGACGACGGAACGGTTGAAGCCGGTACGATGGATACGCGACTTTTTATTGCGCCGGGCTATCGCTTCAAGGTCATTGACGCCATGGTGACGAACTTTCACCTGCCCAAGTCGACGCTGGTGATGCTTGTGTCGGCATTGGTCGGCAAGGAGCGCATCATGCAGGCTTATCGACACGCCATCGACGAAAAATATCGGTTCTTCAGTTACGGCGACGCCTGTTTCCTCGAAAGAACCCGCCATCACAACGAAACGGAGAACAACAATGGCGCTGCAGTTTGAAGTCTTGAAAACGGAAGGGGCGGCGCGCCGCGGCGTGATGACGCTCAATCACGGTGTGGTGCAAACGCCGGTGTTCATGCCCGTGGGTACCTACGGTACCGTCAAGGCGATGACGCCTGACGAGCTCGAAGGCATGGGCAGTCAGATCATCCTCGGCAATACGTTCCACCTTTGGCTTCGCCCGGGGCTTGACGTCATTGCCACGCACGGCGGACTGCATCGCTTCATGAACTGGAATCGCCCGATTCTCACCGACTCGGGCGGTTTTCAGGTGTTTAGCCTTGGTCAATTGCGCAAGATTTCTGAGGAAGGCGTGCGCTTTGCTTCGCCCATCAACGGCGACAAGCTCTTTTTGACGCCTGAAGTCTCGATGCAGATTCAGAAGGTTCTGAATTCCGACATCGTGATGCAGTTTGACGAATGCACGCCCTACATGATCGGCGATCGTCCGGCCACCGAAAAGGAAGCGGCCGATTCGATGCGTCTGTCTCTTCGTTGGGCCAAGCGCAGCCGTGAGGAATTCGATCGCCTCGAAAATCCCAACGCGCTTTTCGGCATTGTGCAGGGCGGCATGTTCCCGAAACTGCGCGAAGAGTCGCTTGCGGGCCTGAAGGAAATCGGTTTCCACGGTTACGCCTTGGGCGGCTTGTCTGTTGGTGAACCGAAAGAAAAGATGCTTGCAATCATGGATGCCATCGTGCACCAGATGCCCGAAGACAAGCCTCGTTATTTGATGGGGGTGGGAACGCCCGAGGATTTGGTTGAAGGCGTTTCGCGCGGCATCGACATGTTTGACTGCGTGATGCCCACGCGTAATGCCCGCAACGGTTGGCTCTTTACCCGTTACGGCGACATCAAGATCCGCAACGCCAAGCACAAGAACGACACCCGTCCGCTCGACCCCTCCTGCACTTGCGCAACGTGCCGCGGCTACACCCGCGCTTACCTGCACCATCTGCAGAAGGTGAACGAAATTCTTGGCGCACGCCTCAATTCCATCCACAATCTGCATTTCTACGCCACGATCATGGCGGAAATGCGAAAGGCTCTGGAAGAAGGCACGTTTGCCGCCTGGAAGAAGAAGTTCTACGAAGACCGCGCCAGAGGAACCGACTGACGAAAGAAAAAAATCCCCCGATCAGAATCGAAAGCTGGCCGGGGGAATTTTTTTTCAAACGTTCCGATTACTGGAGACGGCTGCGGCGATCGCGGACGGCGTGAGCCAGGTTATTGAGCAAAACGACCGTGTCGTCCCAGCCGAGACAGGCGTCCGTGACGCTCTGGCCGTAGACGAGGGGCTTGTCGGGTTCGATCTTCTGGTTGCCTTCGACGAGGTTCGACTCGATCATGACGCCGATGATCGAACTGTTGCCGCCGGAAACTTGCTCGCAGATGTTGTTGACCACATTGATCTGTTCGCGGCAGATTTTGTGGGAATTGCTGTGGGAAGCGTCAATCATTACGATTTCGCGGTGGCCGTTGGCCTTGAGCATCTCACAGGCTTTGGCAACGCTTTGGGCGTCGTAATTGGGCTCTTTTCCGCCTCTGAGAATGATGTGACAGTCTTCGTTTCCGGTCGTGGTGACAATGGCCGAGATGCCGCCCTTGGTAACCGACAGGAATGAGTGGGAGTGTTCGGCGGCGCCGATGGCGTCGACGGCGACCTTGATGTTGCCGTCGGTGCCGTTTTTGAAACCGACAGGGCAGGACAGACCGCTGGCAAGCTGGCGATGCGACTGAGATTCGGTTGTGCGTGCGCCGATGGCTCCCCAACTCACCAGATCGGCAATGTACTGCGGCGTGATCATATCCAGGTATTCGACGCCGGTGGGAAGGCCGAGAGCCACAATGTCGCACAGCAGTTCACGGGCGATGCGCAATCCGTGATTGATGCGGCAGCTGCCGTCCATATCCGGGTCGTTCATCAGACCTTTCCAACCGACGGTTGTACGGGGCTTCTCGAAATAAACGCGCATGATGATTTCAAGGTCGCCTGCCAAGCGTCGACGCTCTTCGTTGAGCTTTTGCGCATATTCCATTGCAGCCTTGGGATCATGAATCGAGCAGGGGCCGACGATGACAAGAAGTCGATCGTCGTGTCCGTGCAGAATTTCGTGAGCGGCCATTCGGGCGCCGTGAACGGTTCTTGCGAACGGCTCTTCGCAGGGGAATTCACGAATGAGATGAGCCGGAGGCGTCAGTTCGCGAATCTCTTTGATGCGAAGGTCGTCGGTTGTGTAGCGCATGATGTCTATCTCCCTAGGTATCGGATTTTGTCGTTCGGTCTGTGCCGGCGAGCCTGAGGCTTGATTACGCAGAACCCGGTACGAAAAAGCCGCCGGATTTTGCGTTCCCGGCGGCTGGCAGTACCTTTCAAATGCTTGCGTTACGCGTGCGCACGTACTCCTTCCGCCGAGGGGGCGAAATAAAAGGAGAAGAAATAAAATCGTGCCGTGTAAAGCATTTGAAAAAGGCAGTTCCAGATTTTCTAAGCAGAGCCTGATTCGTATTTCAGGCCGACTCAGGGACTTACTCTACTCGATCTTGTGACGAAGTGCAAACGCAAAAACACCAATAAGATCAGGTGTTTTGCTTAGATTGTCACATTTTTTCTCTGAGTCGAAACGAAAATTCAAAATGCTGGATTCAACCTTTGTGTCAGCGCGTGTTAAGTTTTCTCCTCGGTGCGACTGACGACGAAAAACAATTTCGCCAGTCGCGTTGTTGAGTCCATTTTTTTGCGTTTGTTTGCGCGATGCCGCTGCTTCAATCCGACTACAAGGCTCCCCGCTGGTTGCCCGGAGCGCATCTTCAGACCATCGTTCCCGCCCGTTTTTTCCCGCGACCCTACGTGCAGTATCGAAGAGAAATTGTGGATATGCCCGACGGAGACTTCATCGTGTTGGATTGGTCGGAACCGGAGCCGATGGAGCTCAACGCGCCGGTGTTGGTGCATTTCCATGGATTGGAGGGTGATTCTCACAGTCATTACGCAGAAGCGCTGATGCACGAGTGTGTCAAATGCGGTTGGCGAGGCGTCGTTGCGCATTTCAGAGGATGCGGCGGTCTGCCCAATCGTTTGCCGCGGGCGTACTTTGCCGGCGACAGCGACGATTGCGATTGGATACTGAGGACGGTTCACGAACGTTTCATTACGGCGCCGATTTATGCGGTCGGCGTGAGCCTCGGCGGTAACTACATTGCCAAATACATGGGCGAACGCCCGCAGGACGCATCTTTCCTGACGGCGGCCGTCTCGATCGGTGCGCCGGTGGATTTGGTGGCCGGAAGCGAAATCATGAGCCGCGGCGCCAACAAGCTCTACGAAGAAATGTTTTTGTCGACGCTCAAGGAAAAGCTCATTGACAAGGCCAAGCGTTTCCCGGATCTCATTGACATCAACAAGGTAAAGAGCTGTAAAACGCTCTACGACTTTGACAGTGTCTACACGGCGCCGATCCATCACTTCAAGAGCGCGATGGAGTATTGGACCTTGTGCTCGGCCAAGCGCTATCTCAAAAACGTCACTAGACCGCTGTTGCTTTTAAACGCCAAAAACGATCCCTTCCTGCCGCGCTGGGCGTTGCCGACGGAAAAGGACGTGAGCGACTGTGTCTATCTTGAGCAACCGGAAGAGGGGGGTCACATCGGCTTTCCCCGCGGCAATCCGCCCGGAGACCTGGGTTACCTGCCCGAGCGCGTCATGCGGTTTTTCTCGGTGTTTGAACCCAAAATTGAAAGCGTTTGAGCGGGTAAAAACGCCGCGATGCAATTTTTTGTCGACTGAATCAGCGAATTCTTGCGCTTTTTCGTAGGTGTAATTTACGAATTCTTGCAAGCAGGGCCGGGCATGTTGTTCTTGCGACGAGATCCGTTGCCACTGCTGAAGCAAGACGATTTGCCTCGATAACCGAAAAGACCACACTGGTTTGAGAACTGGCCGAACAAGAACATGTGAACGCATTGTTAGACGCATCTAGCAAAATCCGGAAGCATGAATTCTGATACGGATAAAAAATGCTCACTCGACAAGAATATGATGTTTTACGCAGAAGGTTGGATGAACCGAGAAAGTTCATCCAAGTAGTACTTGGCCCTCGTCAGATTGGCAAAACCACAGTGGTTCGACAGGTGCTTTGTGACATCAATAAACCGCATTTATATTTCTCGGCGGATGACACAGCGGTAGCAGGTTCTGCTTGACTTGCAAGCTGTTGGACGGCTGCTCGGCTGGAAGCCCAAACACATCCCGATGCCGGATGTGTATTGGTGATCGATGAAATTCAGAAAGTGCCAAATTGGTCGGAAACCGTCAAACGGCAATGGGATGATGACACTTGGAATGAAAGAAACATCAAGGTCGTTTTATTGGGATCGTCCCGAGCTTTGATTCTTCAGGGGTTAAGCGAATCCTTGATGGGGCGTTTTGAAGAAATCCGCATGACGCATTGGACGTATGCTGAAATGCGGGATTGCTTTGGGTTGACGGTCGATGAATTCATCTACTTCGGCGGCTATCCGGGAGCCGTGGAGATGATGCAGGACGAGGCTCGGTGGAAGGTATATGTCAGAAATAGCATGATTGATGCAACCGTTAACCGAGACATTTTCGAAGACGTCCGAATCGGAAAAGCTGCGTTGCTACGTAAGACACTGGAGCTCGGTGCGGCATATTCGGGCAAGATTCTGTCGTTGACAAAGCTGTTGGGAGAGATTCAGGACGCGGGTAACGTCATGACAATTGCCGGATACCTGGAGCGGCTCAACCAATGCGGTTTACTGGGGACGCTGCAGAAGTTTTCGGTGGACGATGCCAGACGTCGCGCGAGCATTCCGAAGTTTCAGGTGCACAACAATGCTCTTTTGACGGCACTGTCTGTCGGCACGTTTGAGCAGGTGCGAAACGATCCGGAGAGGTGGGGTCAATATGTGGAATCGGCTGTCGGAGCGTATTTGATTTCTCAGGCCTATCGCCTGCAATTTGAGGTGTTCTATTGGCGGGATGGCAACAACGAAGTCGACTTTGTCTTGCGCAAAGACGGAAAAGTCGTGGCGTTGGAAGTCAAGAGCGACCACGAGCGACACACCAAAGGACTGGATGTGTTTTGTCAGAAGTTCCGACCGAATGCCGCCTTGATTGTGGGCAGTGGGGGACTGCCGCTCGAAACATTCCTGGAAACACCGATTGCCGATTTGTTCTGAGAAAATTGGTGCAAGACGAGGAAGCCCAATGACCGACAATGCGCAACATGCAGACCTCAAACGTATGTGGAGCGGATGGATTTCGCTCGTGCTGTTTGTTCTGCTGATTCCACTGAGCAATTGGGTAATTGTGAACCTTGGTGTCGTCTGCCCGCCTGGCGAGCCTTGTCTTGTGCCGGTTCTGCCTGGTCTGTGGGCACCTTCGACCGTGTTGTTGGCCGGTTTCAGTTTGGTGCTTCGCGATGTCGTACATCATTGTCTGGGCTGGCGCTGGGCGTTGGCTTCCATCTTTTTCGGAGCGGTGCTCTCGGGTTTTATTTCCGAGCCTTCGCTCGTGGTTGCATCGGTGAGCGCTTTCCTTTTTGCGGAATTGGCTGACTTTGCGGTGTACGCACCGATGAAAAAGCGTTATCCGGCCATGGCAGTCATCGTTTCCGGTCTGGTCGGTTCCGCCGTGGACTCTGCTATTTTCCTGTCACTTGCCTTTGGTTCAGTCCAATATTTGTTTGGGCAGGTGCTCGGCAAGTTTTGGGTCAATCTGCTGGCCGGTATCGCCATTGCTTGGTGGCGACGCCGCAAACAGGCTGAGATGGCGATTTGCGCCTGATCTGTTTGATTTGGAAGGAAAAATTGACGTTTCCCTAAGCGGTCGTCTTTGCTACAATCTCGCACCACTTTCAAAAACATCTGCGCCGGATTGTTCTGCCGGTGGCGGTCACAAGGAAACCATATGTCCCATATCGGTGAGCTGGGCGACATGAAGCGCCCGTTGAGCGGTTGGCTCTCGCTCGTTTTGTTTGTTCTGATGATCCCCTTGACGAACTGGGTGATCATGAACGTCGGCCTCGTTTGCCCGGCTGACGGTCCTTGTTTGATTCCCGTTTGGCCCGGTTTATGGGCGCCTTCCGGCGTGCTGCTGGCCGGGTTCAGTCTGGTGCTGCGTGACGTTGTGCATCATTGCCTGGGCTGGCGCTGGGCGCTGATTTCGATTTTTGCCGGCGCCGCGCTCTCGGGCTTGATTTCGGAACCCGCTCTGGTCATTGCTTCGGTCTGTGCCTTCTTGTTTGCGGAGCTCGCTGACTTTGCCGTTTATGCTCCCATGAAGAAGCGCTATCCGGCCATGGCTGTGATTGCGTCGGGGCTGGCCGGTTCCGTGGTTGACTCCGCGATTTTCCTGTCTCTGGCTTTCGGCTCCATTGAGTTTTTGGCCGGACAGGTGCTCGGGAAGTTCTGGATGAGTCTGATTGCAGGCGCCTTGATCGTAGCTTGGAGACGACTCAAGATGCATACGGTCCACGAACACCTGCAGATGCAGTGATTCGGACGCATTCTCAAGAAAAGCGGCGGTTAAGACAGTTCGTGCACAATTGCTCGAACTTGATCTATCCGCCTTTTTTGTATCCGATGATCGCGCAAAACAACACACCCAAGACCGCCGTTCTCATCTGCAATACCGGTTCGCCTGCTGCTCCGACCAAGGAAGCAGTGGCGAAGTATCTTGCGGAATTTCTCGGTGATCGGCGTGTGGTGGAAATGAATCCGCTCATTTGGCAGCCGATTCTGCGCGGCATCATTATTCCCCGTCGCGCGCAGGCTTCTGCCGATCGCTACAAGACGGTGTGGACGCAAAAAGGGTCTCCTTTGGTGGCGGTGACCTCCGACACGGCGCAAGGTCTGCAGAAGGAGCTGGGCGACGAATTCATCGTGTCCTGGGCGATGTGTTACGGCGTACAGCGAATCGATGAAGAACTCCGTCGGATTGCTGAACAAAAACCCGAGCGCATCGTTGTTCTGCCGCTATATGCGCAGTACGCCACACAGACGACGGAGGCAGTGTTCGATGCGGTGCGACGTGTGCAAAAGAAGGTTCGCGATTTGCCTTGCATTGTTACGATTTCTCATTACTTCGAAGAAGACGCCTACATTGAGGCGCTTGCCGCTCGCGTGCGCGCGCATTGGGAAAAAGTGGGTGATCTCGGAGACGAGGGCAAGCTCATGATGAGCTTTCACAGTATTCCGGCGGTTTCGAGCGAACGCGGCGATCCGTACGAAGCACAGTGCAAGCAGACGGCGGAAAAGCTGCGCCTTGCGTTGGGTTTGAAAAAAGATCAGGTTGTCCAGGTATTCCAGAGCAAATTTGGGAAAGCGAAGTGGTTGGAGCCTTTTGCCGTTGATACGGCTCCCGAACTGGGCCGACAGGGCTTGAAGCGCCTTGATGTGATTTGCCCGGGATTTGCCGCGGATTGTCTGGAGACGCTTGAAGAAATCGCCACGGAACTGCGCTCTTTTTATGAGCGGGCGGGCGGCAGCGGGTTTCACTATATCCCTTGCCTGAACGCGCAGGACGATGCGGTGGCCCTTTACGCCGAGATTGTTCGCAAGGCTCTGTCGAAGGCCTGAAAATCCGCTTCAGCTGAACTTTTTGCCTGCGACGGCTTGAAAAGAGCAAACCCAATCCCCATATAAGAGCCATCTTTCAAGCATCCCTTTTGCAAGAACATCTTTATGGCTCAAGAAGACACCAAGCAGAAACAGGTTAATCCTGCCGACGAATTGAAGAAAGCAGCCGAAGCTGCGGAGCAGGCGCAGGGTTCTGAACTGCCTCCGGAACTCGGCATCGAACCCGAAGGCGCAGAAGCCTCGCTCGAAGACCAGCTTGCCGCGGCGACGGCCAAAGCGGCTGAGAATTTTGATCTTTACGTGCGTGCGGTTGCCGAAATGGAAAACGTGCGTCGCCGTGCCGCCGAAGACGTTTCCAAGGCGCAGAAGTTCAGCATCGAGAAGTTTGCCAAGAACCTGCTTCCGGTGATGGATTCGCTTGAAAAGGCGATCGAAATGACCGCCGAAATCGAAGGTCCGATGCGGGAAGGCATTCTCGCGACGCACCGTCAGCTCGTGCATGCGCTTGAAATGAGCGGCATGACCGTCATCGATCCGAAGGACGCCAAGTTTGATCCCAACACGCAGCAGGCCATTGCCATGGTGCCTGCCGTCGAAGGCAAGAGCGCGGGTGACGTTGCTCAGGTCTTTCAGCACGGCTGGAAGATTCACGAACGCGTGCTCCGTCCGGCTATGGTGAGCGTGGTTCAAGGCTAGAAACTTCATCGACACAAAATTTTTCAGACGCCCCGTTGAATTTTCTCGGGGCGTCCCCATATAGGGGGTATGGCGCGGCAGGCGGCGCTGAAAAAGAGCTTCCTGCGGTACGCGTAAGAGTTTCAGATCACGGTCGAAAACCTTCTCCCGTCGGTGGATGCGGAAAAGGTACGGCCCAACAGAGAATCAAGAGGAAAAAGAACAATGTCTAAGATCATCGGTATTGACCTTGGCACCACCAACTCGGCTGTGGCCATCATGGAAGGCGACAAGGTTCGTGTGATCGAAAATTCCGAAGGCGCTCGTACGACGCCTTCCATCGTTGCCTACATGGAAAACGGCGAGATTCTTGTCGGCGCAACCGCCAAGCGTCAGGCCGTGACCAACCCGAAGAACACGCTGTTTGCCGTCAAGCGCTTGATCGGCCGTCGCTACGAAGACGCCGAAGTGCAGAAGGACGTGCAGCGCGCTCCGTTTAAGATCGTTCGCGCCGACAACGGCGACGCCTGGGTGCAGGTGATGGGCGACAAGAAGCTTGCTCCGCAGCAGGTTTCCGCCGAAGTGCTCCGCAAGATGAAGAAGACCGCCGAAGACTACCTCGGCGAACCCGTGACCGAAGCCGTGATCACGGTTCCGGCTTACTTCAACGACAGCCAGCGTCAGGCTACGAAGGATGCCGGCCGCATCGCCGGTCTCGAAGTCAAGCGCATCATCAACGAACCGACGGCCGCAGCTCTGGCCTTCGGTCTTGACAAGATGGGCAACGAAGACCGCAAGATCTGCGTCTACGACTTGGGCGGCGGCACGTTCGATATCTCCGTGATCGACATCGCCAACATTGACGGCGACAAGCAGTTTGAAGTGCTCTCCACCAACGGCGACACGTTCCTCGGCGGCGAAGACTTCGACCGTCGCTTGGTCGAATACCTGATTGCCGAATTCAAGAAGGACAACGGCATTGACCTCGGCGGCGACGTGCTTGCCCTGCAGCGCCTGAAGGACGCCGCTGAAAAGGCCAAGATTGAGCTGTCGAGCCGTCAGGAAACCGAAGTGAACCTGCCCTACATTTCGGCTGACCAGACCGGTCCGAAGCACATGAACATCACGATCACGCGCGCTAAGTTCGAAAGCATGGTCGAAGACCTCGTGCAGCGCACGATCGAACCCTGCCGCAAGGCTTTGAAGGACGCCGGTCTGTCGACTTCCGAAATCACCGACGTGATCCTGGTGGGCGGCCAGAGCCGTATGCCGCGTGTTCAGGAAGTGGTGCGCGAATTCTTCGGCAAAGAGCCCCGCAAGGACGTCAACCCGGACGAAGCCGTGGCTATCGGTGCCGCTATTCAGGGTCAGGTGCTCTCGGGCGGCCGCAAGGACGTGCTGCTTCTCGACGTCACCCCGCTGACGCTGGGCATTGAAACCCTGGGCGGCGTGATGACTGCGATGATCAAGCGCAACACCACGATTCCGACCAAGCACTCGCAGGTGTTCTCGACGGCTGAAGACAACCAGCCTGCCGTGACCATCAAGGTCTATCAGGGTGAACACGAGATGGCGGCTTCCAACAAGCTGCTCGGCGAGTTCAATCTCGAGGGCATTCCGCCGTCTCCGCGCGGCCTGCCGCAGATTGAAGTGACGTTTGACATCGACGCCAACGGCATTCTGCACGTGACCGCAAAGGACAAGGCCACCGGCAAGGAAAACAAGATCACGATCAAGGCAAGCTCCGGTTTGTCCGAAGAAGAGATCAAGAGCATGGTTGCCGCTGCCGAAGCCAACAAGGAAGAGGATCACCGCCGCTTCGAACTGGCTCAGGCCCGTAACATGGCCGACGCTTCGATCGCTCAGGTTCAGAAGACCCTGAAGGATCTCGGCGACAAGGTTGAAAGCGCCGATCGCGCCGCTTGCGAAAACGCCATCAAGGATGTGGAAGAACGCATCAAGGGCGAAGACAAGGCTGCAATCGAAAAGAGCGTTGAAGCGCTGATGGCTGCCGCCCAGAAGATCGGAGAAAAGCTCAACCAGCAGGCTGCTCAGGCTCAGCAGGCTCAGGCAGGCGCCCAGCAGCAGGCGGGCGGTGCCGGTCAGCAGCAGGCCAACAAGGGCAACGACGACGTGGTCGATGCCGACTACACCGAAGTCAAGCACTAATTTGGCTTCAAAGCAAAACCCGAGCCCGGCGCGGCGTCCGAGCGAAAAGGACGCCGAGTCGGCCGTATAAGACACGGGGCCGGGCCGCCGATTTGGCGATTCGGCCCTTGCCATGTTTTTTCGTAACGATTGACACACTATGGCTGACCAGGATTATTACGAGGTACTGGGAGTCTCGCGCGACGCAAGCGACGACGAGATCAAAAAGGCGTATCGACGCCTGGCGATGAAGTACCATCCCGATCGCAACAACGGCGACAAAGCGGCTGAGGAAAAGTTCAAGCAGGTGGGCGAGGCCTACTCGATTCTGAGCGATCCCCAGAAACGCGCGGCCTACGACCGCTACGGCAAGGCCGGCGTCGATCCGAGCGCAGCCGGTGCGGGCGGATTCGGCGGTTTCGGCGGCTTTGGCCAGGGCCAGGGTGGTTTCGGCGACTTCAGTGACATCTTCTCGGAAATCTTCGGGGGCGGTGCCGGCGGCGGTCGTCGCGGCGGACCTAAGGTGTTTCGCGGTGCCGACGTGAGCTATTCGCTCGAAATCACGCTTGAGCAGGCGGTGGCGGGTGCCAAGACCGACATCCGCGTGCCGGTTTGGGAAGAGTGCGAAACCTGTCACGGCTCCGGCTGCAAGTCGGGTACGTCGAAGAAGACCTGTCCGCATTGCGGCGGCAGCGGCATGATCAACATCAACCGCGGATTCCTGCAGGTGCAGCAGACCTGCCCGTACTGCCACGGAACGGGTGAAATCATTTCCGATCCGTGTCCGGACTGCCAGGGACGCGGCCGCAACCGTAAGACCAAGACGCTGGAAATCAATATTCCGGCGGGCATCAATGACGGTCAGCGCATTCGCATCCAGGGTAAGGGCGAGCCCGGCCCCAACGGCGGTCCTTGCGGAGACCTCTTTGTGCAGGTGTTCATCAAGCAGCACGAAATCTTCCAGCGCGACGGCGACGATCTGCACGCCGATTTGCCGCTGAGTTTTGCCACCGCTGCATTGGGCGGCGAAGTGAGTGTGCCGACGATGGGTACCGAAGCGCGCATCACAATTCCGGAAGGCACGCAAACGGGTAAGATCTTCCGCCTGCGCGGCAAGGGCGTGCCGCATTTGCACGGCGGCGGCAATGGGGACCTGTACGTGCACGCTTTTGTTGAGACGCCGGTCAATCTCACGAGCAAGCAAAAGAAGATGCTCAAGGAGTTTGACGAATCGATCAAGGAAGGCGGCACGAAGCATTCGCCCCAGAGCACGAGCTTTTTGGACAAGATGAAGAAATTCTTCTCTTAACGGACACGGCTGCAGCGATTTTTCGCTACAGTGGAGTCAGATAAAACCCCGAATAAACAACAAGGAGATATTCCGATGACCAATAAGTTTGCAGGCACCCAGACCGAAAAGAACCTCTGGGCTGCGTTTGCCGGTGAGTCTCAGGCTCGCAACAAGTACGACTATTTTGCCGGCGTTGCCCGCAAGGAAGGCTACCAGCAGATCGCCGAGCTTTTTGACGAAACGGCTGCCAACGAACGCCAGCATGCCAAGATCTGGTTCAAGCACCTGCAGGGCATCGGCAACACGGCCGAAAACCTGAAGGCTGCCGCCAGCGGTGAAAACTACGAATGGACGGACATGTACGAAGGTTTTGCAAAGACGGCCGAGGCCGAAGGCTTTGCAGAACTCGCCGCGCAGTTCCGTGCTGTGGGCGCCATCGAAAAGGCTCACGAAGAACGCTTCCTGAAGCTGCTCAACAACGTTGAAATGAAGCAGGTCTTCGAAAAGAGCGAAGAAGTGATGTGGCAGTGCCGCGAATGCGGTCACCTTGTGATCGGCAAGAAGGCGCCTGAAATTTGCCCGGTTTGCGCACACCCGCAGAGCTTCCAGCAGATCCGCGCTGAAAATTATTGATTGATGTCTGAGTCGCGATAAAGCGTATCAGCTCAATCCTAGGACCTCCGGTCACTGCGGCAGAGCTTCCATCTGTTGCGGGGACGGGAGGTCTTTTGTTGTTCAATTGGATTTTCAACGAGATTGACTACCAGGCGTATCCGGTGACCGAGAGAGATGCAATGCAGAGCTCTGCTACAGGTTCTCTTGATCGGTGCCGGGATTGAGGTTGTGGTAGATAAGCACACGGCGCTCGGGCGCAGCAATCTGGAGGTCGAAAATGGTAACAGACGTTGGATTTTCGAATTTAAGTTTGCGAAAGATGAGGAAGAAGTCGGTGCGTTGCTCGAGCAAGCGGTTGAGCAAGTGCGCTCTCGACGTTACAGCGAGAGCGCAAGTGCTAAAGAACTGAATCGCATGGCGTTGGTGTTCGATGCCGCGCAGCGTCGGTTTGTTGCCTGGCAATGAGTCTTACAACGCTGAGACTTATTCGAACAAGCTCAGCAGATAGGGCAGCAGGAACGGAGCGGCAAACGCAGTGAAAAGACCTGTCAGCCCCATTGCCAGACCGGAGAATGCGCCTGTGTCGCGATTCATCTGAAAAGCTGTGGCGGTGCCGACGCCATGAGCGGCTAAGCCGATAGAAAAGCCGCGCACGGCATCGTCCTTTTCCCTCAAAAGTCCCAACAAGCCTCGCGCCATCAACGAACCCACAACACCCGTGATCACCACCAGGGCTGCCGTCAAAGCCGGAATGCCGCCCAAGTGTTCGCTCACTGCCATGGCAATCGGGACGGTGACGCTCTTGGGAGCAAGGGAAATCATCGTCTCGGGAGAGGCGCCGAGGACACCGGCAATCAGAACGGCAGAGACAATGGCGACCGTACCGCCTGCAATAAGACCGCAGGTGAGCGCCACCCACATTTTGGCCAAACGCAGACGTTGCTCATAGAGCGGAACAGCCAAGGCAACGGTGGCCGGCCCCAGCAGAAAGTTGATGTGCTGGCCGCCGTTGAGATAGGTCTTGTAGTCGGTACCGGTGACTTCTAGCGTCACAACAAGAAGAACGATGGCAACGAGAAGCGGCGTGCAGATGGTTTTGTAGCCGCTTTTCTTGTATACCCACATGCCCAAGGCGTAAGCCAGAAGCGTCGCGCAAAGCCACAGTGCGGGATCGGCAAGAAGCTTCTCGGCTGTGAGAGTCAATTGAGAAAGAATCGAATCAAGCACGACGCTTCTCCTTTTTGCTTGAGCCTTGCAGAAGTCGAGCCACCCATCGCGTTACCAGGACGGTCGTGGCCATGGCGAGGATGGACGAACCGATGATGGAAGCCGCAATCGGCAGCCATTCGGCCTGAAGGCGGTCAAAGTGCTCGATGATGCCGACGCCGGCAGGCACAAAGAGGAGGGCAAAGTGAGCAAGCAAAACATTGACGACGGGCAGCGTTTTTTCCAGAAGGCCGTTGACGGTCATCAAGGCGAAAAGAAAAAGCACCATGCCCATCACGGGCCCGGGAACGGGCAGTCCGAAGAGCGTCACAAGTATAAGCCCTGCCAGCTGAAAAGACAGCAGCAGGGCAATTGTCAGAATCATTTGGTATCAGTCCTGCGAACCGAGAAAGTTCGCAATACTAATCCGTTTCTTTCATGTCGCGCAGGTTGCGGCGAAGAATTTTTCCGACGGCAGTCTTCGGAAGAGCCTTCACGAAGACAATCGTGCGCGGGCACTTGTAGCCGGTGAGGCGCGCGCGGCAGTATTTGACGACGTCGTCGCGGGTGAGCGCCGGATCCTTCTTGACGATCACGGCCTTGACCATTTCGCCCACGCGCGGATTGTTGACGCCCACGACGCCGCATTCGAGCACGCCGGGCATGGAGGCGATCACGCTTTCGATTTCATTGGGATAGACGTTAAGGCCGTTCACAATGATCAGGTCCTTCTTGCGGTCCGTGATCGTGATCGTGCCGCGTTCATCCATAAAGCCCACGTCGCCGGTTCTGAGCCAGCCGTCGATGAGGACGTTGGCGGTCTCTTCGGGCTTTTCCCAGTAGCCTGCCATCACCTGCGGGCCCTTGACGCAGATTTCGCCCGTGTGTTCGGCGACCTTTTCCGGGTCAGAACACACGCCGAGATCGACGAACTGTTCGCCGCGAATGGAAACGAGCGTGGAGGGCAGGGGGTAGCCCACCGAGCCGTCCCAGGGAGCGTCGGGCAGGTTGCCGCACACGCCGGGACTGGTTTCCGTGAGACCGTAGGCTTCAAGGATGTGGCAGCCGGTGGCGTTGTACCACTTCTCGGCAACCGTACGTTGCACTTGAGCGCCGCCGCCCACGGTCATTTTGAGGCGCGTGAACTTGTGGTTCTTGAATTCCTTGTTGTTGACAAGCGCATTAAAGAGCGTGTTGACGCCGGGGATGATCGAGAAGTCCCACTTCTTGATGAGTTCCACCAGGCCCGGAATGTCGCGCGGATTGGGCACCATCACCTGGGTGGCGGCAAACTTCGAGAAGCACAGCGTCGCGGTGAAACTGAAGATGTGATAGAGCGGCAAAGCGGTCATGGCCACTTCTTTGCCCATTTCAAAGGTCTGACTGATCCAGGTGCCGGTCTGCTCGACGTTGGCAAGCACGTTGCGGTGCGTGAGCATGGCGCCTTTGGCCACGCCTGTGGTGCCGCCGGTGTATTGCAACAGCGCAACATCGGTGTTTTTGAGTTCGAACGGCTTAAAGCCCTTGGAATGACCGATCGAAAGCGCCTTGCGGAAATTGACGTGACCGGGAAGGTTGAATTCCGGCACCATCTTCTTGACGTAACGCACGACAAAATCGGCGGCGGTGCGCTTGAGCCAGGGCAACATGTCGCCAACCTTGGTGGTCACGATGTGTTTGACGGGCGTTTCCGAGAGCGTGTTTTGCAACGTCTTGGCGAAGTTTTCGATGATGACGATGGCCTTGGCGCCGCTGTCGGCAAGCTGGTGCCCGAGTTCGTGCGAGGTGTAGAGCGGATTGACGTTGACGGCAATCATGCCCGCGCGCAGGATGCCCAACAGCGTGATGATGTACTGTTGCAGGTTGGGCATCATGATGGCGACGCGATCGCCCGGTTTCATGCCGGGAAGCGACTGCAGGTAGCCCGCAAAGTCCTTCGAGAGATCGCAGATTTCCCGGTATGTGAGCACTTTGTCCATGCAGATGAAGGCGGGGTGATCGCCGTAGGTTTCGGCAACCGTGTCGAAAAGTGCCGGAATGGAGGCGAAACGATCGGGGTTGATTTCGGCCGGAAAGCCTTCGGGATAGTGCTTGAGCCAGGGAAGAGAAGTCTCGGACATGGATGAGTGATCCTTCGTTTTCACGTTGCGTCGCGGCATGACGCTGCAACGGCAACGCCTAAATTTTTCTGTGTCAATCGGTTGGCGGCACTCCGACTGTTGCAATCAAAGCGCCGCGTCAAACGGTCAGCGTCGGGGCGAACGGCGAGCCTGCAGTTTGTCAAGCTGCAGGCAGTGGCGCGCGTAGGCTCTGACATCGTTGTAGTCGGTGTAGTCGATTGCGACGCTCGAATCCGTGGGACCGTCGGTGATCTTCATGATGATGCGGATCATCATGCGCTCGAAGAAGTTCCAGTTTGGGTAGTCCACCTTGCCGGCAAAGCACTTCAGGTCGCGGGGCTTCCAGGCGCTGCGCTTGACGAACTTCTGCAGGTAACGGTTGCCTTCGGGCGTTGCCTTTTCAGGCGAACGGGCGACGACCGTCACGTTGAAGAAGCTGTTGGGACGCGACTCGATTTCGTTTTTGTACATCGAGCAGAATTCCCAGACGATCTTGTTGTAGACGCCGTACACGATGGGAGAGCCCACGATCACGATGTCGTATTTCGCCCAATCCACACCCTCGCGGACGCCCTCCATCATGTCCACCATGTCGCACCCATGCCCCTCGGCAACGATCGTTTCCATGATGGTGCGTGCGATGCGGGCCGTATGACCGGCGTGACTGTAGTAAGCGACGAGAACGTGATGAGACATTGCGATTCCAACTGAGTCTGCGGGAAAGGCGAGTCAAACCGACTCAACCTTCTAATTTAATTTGAATCCCCGGCAAAAGGGATAGGGTGAAAAATCGGTACAAACCCGATTGATACGCCCGAATTTTAACGGCCGCACGCACAAAATTGGACAAAATCCGCGGCAGACGGCCTTATACGGCAATTTTCGCCGATTGAGGTTGTCTGAAGCTGAAAACCAAGAAAGTGTGTGTTGGGTGATGAAAAAATTCTCAGCAGGATTGTTTACAGGCGACGGCGTATAAAATTCCCGCAAAAAATCTTGGAAAAACAGCGGTTCGCCGACTAAAATGGCGCCTTCGCTGCGTGGTTGCCCAAAAAGGCCGGAGAGAATTTTCGGCGTCAACATTGCAACCGCCCTCAAACAACAACCAAACCGCAGTGCGGCACTCATTTTTTAGCGTTTCGCCGCGCGTTACAGGATTTATGGCAAAAGAAGATCTAATTGAAATGTCGGGCCAGGTGCTCGAAGTGCTCCCCGACGCCCGTTATCGCGTCAAGCTTGAAAACGGTCACGAACTCATCGCCTACACCAACGGCAAGATGCGCAAGCACCACATCCGAATTCTCGCCGGCGACAAGGTTTCGCTCGAGCTCTCACCTTATGACCTCACCAAGGGCCGCATCACCTTCCGCCACATCGAAGGTCGTCCCTCTGCGGCTCCGGCTGCCGGCAGCCAGACGCGTCGCCGTTAATTCTTTCTGCCGACGGTCATGCAGCACTTTGTTCTGACGTACCGTTACGTTGATGACTATATGGCTCGGCGCGATGCTTTTCGTGCCGAGCATCTCGCGCGCCTTCAAAAGGCAGTAGACGACGGCCTTGTTCTGGCGGCAGGCGTTTTGCCCGAGAGTCTCTCGGCTCTGATCGTGTGCCGTGCGAACTCGGCCGATGAGTTGCGCGCGTTTGCCAAAGACGATCCCTACTATCACGCCGGGTTGATCGCTTCTTTTGAAGTTGAGCTCTGGACGGTGGCCGTGGGTTTGCCGCAGATCCTCAAAGCGCAATGACCCAAGACGAGGACGGTGCTTTCGCATTGCCGCCGGCCGTCGGCGTCTCTTGCATTCTGCGCCGCATCAAGGGCGGGCTCAATCGTCTGGGGCTGATTCGTATCGAAGGCGAAATTCATTCGATCAAGCCCTATCCGTCCGGACACGTCTATCTTGATCTCAAGGACAACGAAGACGACGCGATTTTGCACTGCGTGGTCTGGCGTCGCAACGCCTATCGACTGAAACGACTGCCCGAGCAGGGCGAAGCTGTGGTGCTCACCGGTACGCTCGACGTCTTTGAGGTGCGAGGACAGTTGCAATTCAACGTCGTTGCCGTACAGGCCGCCGGCGACGGCGCTCTGTTTGCCAAATTCGAGGCTCTCAAGCGAAAGCTTCTGGCCGAAGGACTTTTTGACGCAACGCTTAAAAAGGAACTGCCGCGCTATCCGCAGTCCGTGGGGGTGATCACAAGCACCGAAACGGCCGCGCTTCAGGATGTTATGAAGACGCGTGCGAGCTTGGCTCCGTGGGTGCCCTTCGTGGTTTATCACGCAGGCGTTCAAGGTGAAGCTTCGGAAGGCGAAATCCTTGCTGCGCTCAAAAAAGCTCGCGAAAGAAACGAAGTTGACGTTTTGCTTCTTGTACGCGGGGGCGGCTCTTTGGCGGACCTCTGGAGCTTTAACTCCGAAGCGCTGGCCCGAGAACTGCGGGCAATGCCGATGCCGGTTGTGACGGGCATCGGGCACGAAACCGATTTTACGATTGCCGATATGGCTGCCGACGTGAGAGCGCCGACGCCGACCGCCGCCTGTTCTCTTGTGTTGCAGCACTGGTCGGCGGCGCCTCAGTGGCTTTCGACACTCGAAACGCGTCTGGCGACAGTGATGCAGGCGAACTTGCGCCTGAGTCGATCGCAGTTGACTCAAGCCGTTCGTTTGCAGTCGGCCATGCAAAACGTTGTGCTGAGGCTGCGGGCCAGGGTGCCTGCTCAGCGGGAATTGCGACAGATCTACGAACGGTATCTTGACGCGCTGACCGAGCGACTTGATCGAAACGCGATGACGCTTGCGACCGAACGGCGTGTGTGTCTGCAGGCTGTTGCATCCAAGACGGCGCTTGCGCAAATGAATCTTTTGCGTGTTCGCCCGGCCTTTGACAAAGCGCGAGCCGAAACGGCGCATCTCGAAAAAAGCCTTCGGCAGGCGGTGTCTCTTCGCATTGAGGCCAAACGAGCGGAACTTGAGCGGCTTTCCGCGTCTCTGTCGGCTTTGGATATCACCAAGACGTTGGCCCGCGGCTTTTCTCTTACAACCGACAGTCAGGGTCGTCCGGTGCGCGACGCGGAACAGCTCGCCGAAGGCGAAACGGTATTCATCCTGTTTGAGAAGGGCTCTGCGCGAGCCCGGGTCATCGAGCGCAAACCGAGAAGCTAAAGAAAATTTCCTTTAAAAAGAAAGGAATTTGCGTTTGCCGGGTTTTGTCTCACGGATTCCCGATGATTTCGGTCTATTATCTAAGGGTGACAAAGGACGTTTCGTGAGACAGCAATGGATCGTGTCCGATTCGGCCTGCTTCCCACAAGAAGGCAATCTTGGAGCTCACGCGTCCTGCAAGCAGAGAAATCCGATCGATAACCGATTCTCGAGGAGAAGACCAATGAGCCAGTTCGTTTTGCCCAAGCTTGATTATGAAATGGACGCCCTTGCACCGGCCATCAGCAAGGAAACGCTGGAATACCACTACGGCAAGCATCATCAGACCTACATCACCAATCTCAACAATCTCATCAAAGGCACGATGTACGAAGCCGAATCCCTGCGTGAAATCATCAAGACAAGCCAGGGCCCGATCTTCAATAACGCTGCGCAGAGCTACAACCACGCCTTCTATTGGAAGTGCCTGAGCCCCAACGGCGGCGGCGAACCGACCGGCGCATTGATGGACGCCATCGTCAAGCAGTGGGGTTCTTACGAAGGCTTCGTTGCAGACTTCTCGGCCAAGGCGGCCAACAACTTCGGCTCCGGCTGGACGTGGCTCGTCAAGCGCTTGGACGGCCAGCTTGAAATCTATTCAACCTCCAACGCCGGCACGCCTCTGACGGAACATCTCAAGCCCCTGATGGTCATCGACGTTTGGGAACACGCCTACTACATCGATTACCGCAACGCCCGTGCGGCCTACATCCAGGCCTTCTTTGACAAGCTCGTCAATTGGGACTTCGTGCAGCGTCGCTTTAACGGTGAACCGTGCGACTGCGATTGCCGCGGTGAAGAAGGCGGTTGCTGCTGCGGAGCTTGCGGCTGCGGCGCTTAAAAAAACTTGAAACCGGCGCGTGCATTTCAAACGATTTGATGTGCGCGTCGCTTTTGGTTGATAGGAAAAGAAAGAAGCAGTTCGATTCGGTTCGTACTGCTTCTTTTGTTGCCGAAGAAGATTTGCCGGTGAATGCGGACTGGTAATTATTCCGCCGCCGACTCCGTGCGCTTGCAATAGCGAGCGTCGGCAAGCGCCGGAATGACGGTTCCCGCTCTGACGTTGTTGCGGGCAAACCAGCCGGCGTGCATCTCGATGACGCGGGAGGCGGCCACGCGTGAGTGGTGCAGTTCAAGCGAACCCTTTTGCATCGAGACGATTTGAGTGATGCGACCGCACGCATCGATAAAGGCTGCATCGAGGTCAATGAGCGTGTTTTTCATCCACATGGCGATGGGGCGCGGAGCGGTAAAAACAAAGAGCATGCCGTGATCGGCCGGCATATAGGTGCGGTTCATGAGCCCCGTTCGATGCTCGACCGAGGTGCGTGCAACTTCAAGTTCGACGATTTTGTCGCCGATTTTGACGGCCAGTGTTTCGTCGAGCGACTGTGCCGCAAGCGCACAACTGATGAGCGAGAACGTCAGACCGAGAAGAAAACGCGACATGATGCAAAACGAAAAGAAGGAGAAACATCCTAGGTAATATATCGTATATTTTCGCTCTTGCGAAGAGTCGTTTCGACGATTGTGTGTCCGAGACAGCACACGACGCAAAAAGTGCAGTGCGTCATGAGCTTGAAAGCGGCAAGTTGGCGTAATGTTGATCGTTGAAAAGAGGACTTTGTGTTGCTGCAACCTGCTCAAGGCCGAGAGCCGACGCGAAGACTCGGACAAAGTGAAATAAACAAAGAGGAAAAATATGGCACAGGGAGTTGTCAAGTGGTTTAACGACGTCAAGGGCTTTGGGTTCATTACGCCCGACGAAGGCGGTGAAGAGCTTTTCGCGCATTTTTCCGCCATTGAAATGAAGGGGTTCAAGAGCCTCAAGGAAGGGCAGCGGGTGACGTTTGAGGTCGTCGAAGGTCCCAAGGGCAAGCAGGCGACGCACATCAAACCGATCGAAGAGTGAGTCTCGGCAGGCGAGGAAGCCGATCTCATGAAGGCGCTCCTGCCTGCACCTCAAAAAGCGCAGTAAAAACAAGGCGGTTGCCGATGCTTTGGCGTTGGCATTTCTCGTCGTGATCGTGTATTATTGCGCGTCTGATTTTCACCGTGCTTTCAGTTTCCCCGTTTTCCACTGGACTGATGGCGACAAGCGGCAAAAAGAAAATCAACAAGAAATTCCCGGTAAAAGGCACTGAATACGGTGCACGGCGAAGTTAGAACGCGGTGCGCTTCGGTGGTTTTTGCCTCGTTTTTGTTTATTGACGCGAGCAGGCCGTTTAACAGCTCCAACCTGTGCAAAGTACAGGCGCCACCCTGTGCGAGGCGGTTTGAAATTCATCTGCTGCGTCCTTTTGTGAATCAGGTGACAACAATGAAGACCTTCTCTGCCAAGCCGCTCGAAGTACAGCGCGACTGGTACGTGGTCGATGGCAGCGACAAGGTGCTTGGCCGCCTTGCTGCCGAAATCGCACTCCGCTTGCGCGGCAAGCACAAGCCCGAATACACGCCGCATGTCGATACGGGCGACTACATCGTCGTGATCAACGCTGACAAGCTCAAGCTGTCTGCTGAAAAGGCCGGTAAGAAGACGTATTACCGTCACACCGGCTATCCGGGCGGTATCTACGAAACCACCTTCAAGGAAATGCAGGCCAAGCACCCCGGCCGTGCTCTCGAAATCGCGGTCAAGGGCATGCTCCCGAAGGGCCGTCTCGGCTACGCCATGATCAAGAAGCTCAAGATCTACGCCGGCGCCGAACACCCGCACACCGCACAGCAGCCCAAGGTTCTTGACATTTAAGGTGGATAAAGATGATCGGTAACTACAACTACGGCACCGGCCGTCGCAAGAGCTCCGTGGCTCGCGTGTTCATCAAGCGCGGCACGGGCAAGATCGTGATCAACGGCCGCGATCTCAACGAATTCTTCAAGCGTGAAACCGGCCGCATGATCGTCATGCAGCCCCTGCAGCTCACCGAAAATGTCGAAACGTTCGACATCATGGTGAACGTGACCGGCGGCGGCGAATCCGGCCAGGCTGGTGCTGTGCGCCACGGCATCACCCGCGCTCTGATCGACTACGATGCCGGTCTCAAGCCCGTCCTGTCGGCTGCCGGCCTCGTGACCCGCGACGCCCGCGAAGTCGAACGTAAGAAGGTTGGTCTGCGCAAGGCCCGCCGCGCCAAGCAGTTCAGCAAGCGCTAATCGTTCATTCGCAAGCGTTCTGCCTCGGTATACTTTTGCAAACTTTGGTTTGCGAAGAAAGCCGGGGCAAGAAGCGAAAAAACCGTCTCCCTTTCCCGGGCGGCGGTTTTTTTATGCCTGCTGTCGGAGCATTTTTCCTGCCAAAGACATCAGACAAAAAGATTCTTCGGGGAGTTTTTCGACATGCAGGAAAAGAAAATCAAGGCGGGTATCGTGGGTGGAACGGGATACACCGGCGTGGAGCTGCTGCGTTTGTTAAGCCGGCATCCCAACGTTGAGGTCTGTGCCATCACATCGCGCAAGGATGCGGGTACCAAAGTAACGTCAATGTACCCCTCGCTCAGAGGCTTCATGGACGATCTGGTGTTTACGACGCCCGAAGAGGCCGAACTCACCGCTTGCGACGTGGTGTTCTTTGCGACGCCGCACGGGGTGGCCATGAGCATGGCGCGCGAATTGACGGCTGCCGGCGTCAAGATCATTGACTTGGCAGCGGATTTCCGTTTGCGTGATACGGACACGTTCAAGACTTGGTACAAGCTCGATCATGCCTGCCCTGATCTCCTGGAAGAGTCTGTCTACGGGCAACCCGAGACCATGCGCGAGAAGATGAAGAACGCTCGGATTCTCGGCATGGCAGGCTGCTATCCGACCTCCATCGAATTGGGGCTCTTGCCTTTGATGGAATACGAAAAGGCGCATCCCGGTACGTTTGATCTCAAGACCGTCATTGCGGACAGCAAGTCGGGCATTTCCGGCTCCGGCAAGAAGGCGGACGTTTCGATCATCACGGCCGAAATGTCAGACAATTTCCATGCATATGGTCTTAAAGGGCATCGCCATACCCCCGAAATCGAGCAGCAGCTCAAGCTTCTGGCCGGTACGGACGATCTGAAATTGACGTTTGTGCCGCATCTGTTGCCGACCATTCGAGGGATTCATTCGACGATCTATATTCGTCTGAAGGACGCCTCGACTCAGATTGATCTACAGAAGCTCTATGAAGAACGTTTTGCGGATGAATACTTCGTCGATGTGATGCCGGCAGGATCGACGCCTGAAACGAGAAGCGTGCGCGGATCCAACTTCCTGCGTCTGGCAGTTCATCGTCCTGGCAATGGCGACCTGATCATCGTGCTGGCGGTGGAAGACAATCTCGTCAAGGGGGCTGCGGGGCAGTCGGTGCAGGCGATGAACATTCTCTTCGGATTGGATGAAAAGACGGGGCTGGATGCGCCTGCGCTGGTGCCGTGACGTTTAAGGCAATCCCGACGGAGAGGTCGTGTGAACGGAGGGTCAGTCTCGGCGGCAAATGAAAAATTGCAAACGACAGCTGACACTGGTAAATCTCTAATGCAATTTTTCGAGGCTCAGCAAGGAATTTCCGTATAATCCGAAGGCTTTGCAATGCACGCCGCAAGGCGTTGCACGACAAGATTTTTTAACGAGAAAACATCTAAAGAGGTAAGAAGTGTTTTTCATTTCTGACGCAATGGCTCAGACCGCAGGTGCGGCCGCTGCCGGTGGTACCGGCGGTCTGCTGATGCAGATCATTCCGATCATTCTGATTTTTGTTGTGTTCTGGTTCTTCCTGATCCGTCCGCAGCAAAAGCGCCAGAAGGAACATCAGAAGATGTGCGAAGCGCTCACCAAGGGCGATGAAATCGTGACGATCGGCGGCCTGGCCGGCCGTATCGCCGAAGTGAGCGAACAGTACGTCGTGATCGAAATCAGCCGCGTGGAAGACAATCCCGTGACGATCACGATGCAGCGCGGCGCTGTGCAGACGGTTCTGCCGCGCGGCACGCTGAAGTCGATCGACAAGTAAAGACGGCTTTCATGCAGCGGGCGGGCTGTATCCGACTTGAAGGATATGGCTGACGCCCGCTTTGCCGTTTAGTTGATGCACCGCAATCGGTTTATGGCCTTTTGCGGTTCTTGCGCAAAAAATGGAACTGCTTGATCAAAACGGCCGTTTTTTGCGGACACGAAACTCTCAGCGGAAGAGTTTTGTAGGCTGAAGGGGAATCTCTCTTTTCGCCAATTCCATTTTCGCAACGAAAGGCGTCCGAGTCCATGTTTGCCGTCTTGTGCGGAATCGGGCATCGGACTGACCCGGAGTTTTTGTTATGAATCGATACGCTCTTTGGAAGTACATCGTCATCGGAGTGGTTCTGCTCATTGCGGCGCTGTACACCTTACCGAATTTTTACGGCGAATCGCCCGCAGTGCAGGTGAGTTCCGGCAAGTCGACGGTGAAGATCGACGAGACGGTGCTCGCTCGCGTGGAAAAAGCGCTTGCGGATGCACAGCTAAAGCCCAACGGTGTTTTCTATGAGCAGGGTGCTCAGCAAAACACCGTGCGCGTGCGCTTCGATCCGACGGAAGCCGAAAAGCAGCTGCAGGCTCGTGAAGTGCTCGAACGCGCTCTTAACCCCGACCGTACGGATCCTTCCTACATCGTCGCTCCCAACCTGGTACCCAATACGCCCGATTGGCTCCTGAAGATCAATGCGTTGCCGATGTATCTTGGCCTTGACCTTCGCGGCGGCGTTCACTTCCTGCTGCAGGTCGACATGCACTCGGCCATTGAGAAGCGTGCCGAATCGACGGCAGCCGATCTGCGTACGCAGTTCCGCGACAAGCGTATCCGTCACGCAGGCATTTCGCGTCAGGGCAATACGGTTGTGATCGCCTTCAACGACGAGCAGGAGCGCGCCCGCGCCAATGACCTTCTTCGTTCTACTCAGCCTGATTTGGTGGTGACGGAAGGTACGCGCGCAGGCAAGTTCACCCTTTCGGCCGAACTGTCGCAAAAGGCGATTCAGAACGTTCAGGAATATGCCTTAAAGCAGAACATTTCTACCCTGCACAATCGTATTAACGAATTAGGTGTGGCAGAACCCGTGATCGCTCAACAGGGTGCCGATCGTATCGTGGTGCAGCTGCCGGGTGTTCAGGATACGGCCAAGGCCAAGGACATTTTGGGGCGTACGGCAACGCTTGAAGTGCGTATGGTTGACGATTCGCCTGAAGCGCTCACTCAGATGGCGCAGGGCAATGTTCCCTTCGGTGACGAAAAGTATTTTGACCGTGAAGGTCGTCCGATTCTTGTGAAGCGCCGTGTGGTGCTCACCGGTGAGAACCTGAACGACGCGCAGCCGGGCTTTGACTCCCAGACGCAGGAACCCACGGTGAACCTGACGCTTGACAACAAGGGCGCACGCATCTTCCGCGACGTGACGCGTGACAACGTGGGTAAGCGCATGGCCATCATCCTGTTTGAAAAGGGCAAGGGTGAAGTGGTGACGGCTCCTGTCATCCGTCAGGAAATTGCCGGCGGTCGCGTGCAGATTTCAGGTCGCATGACCACGATTGAAGCGACCGACACCGCTCTCTTGCTGCGTGCCGGTTCTCTGGCGGCTCCCATGGAAATTGTGGAAGAACGCCTGATCGGTCCGTCTCTGGGTGCCGACAACATTGAAGCCGGCTTCCGTTCGACACTCTACGGCTTCGGGTTTGTGGCGGTCTTCATGATCCTCTACTACCAGGTCTTCGGCATCGTGACGGCCATCAGTCTGATGTGCAACGTGATGTGCTTGGTGGCGTTGCTCTCCATGCTGCAGGCAACACTGACTCTTCCCGGTATCGCCGCTATTGCGCTGACACTGGGTATGGCCGTTGACTCGAACGTGCTCATTAACGAACGTATTCGTGAAGAACTTCGAATAGGGCGAACGCCGCAGTTGGCCATCAGTGAAGGTTACGGTATGGCGTTTGCGACGATTGTCGACTCCAACGTCACCAGTTTGATCGCCGGTATTGCCTTGCTGATTTTCGGCTCCGGCCCGGTGCGAGGCTTTGCCGTGGTGCACTGCTTGGGCATCATGACGTCGCTCTTTACCTCCGTGATTGTCTCGCGCAGCATGGTGAACTTCATCTACGGTCGTCAGAAGAAGTTGACGCGCGTGCATATCGGTCAGATCTGGCGCCCGGATACGGCGCAGACGCAGTCGAAGTAAAGAATTAAGAGGGGAAAATCATGGAGTTTTTCCGAATTCACAAGACGATCCCGTTCATGCACTACTCGCACATTCTGAACGCGATCTCTTTGGTTTCATTCATCATTGCCGTGTTCTGGATTTTCTATCACGGCTTGGCGCTGTCCATTGAATTTACGGGCGGCACGCAGGTTGTGGTGCAGTATCCGGAGGCTGTTCAGACGGAACAGATCCGTGAGCAGATCCAAAGCAAACTCGGCGTTGAAGCTGCCGTGCAGAACTACGGCACTGCACGCGACATCATGATTCGTCTTCCAATGAAGGAAGGCGAAACATCCGGTCAGATGGCAGGCGAACTTCTGAAGGCGCTTCAGGAGACGGCTCCCGGCGTCAAGATGCTCAACAACGAGTTCGTGGGACCACAGGTGGGTGAAGAATTGGCAACCGACGGTCTGACCGCTCTGTTGCTCGTTGTGGCCGGCATCATCATCTATCTCTCGATGCGATTCGAGTGGAAGTTTGCTATCGCTGCCATCATTGCCAACCTCCACGACATCGTGATTGTGGTGGGCATCTTTGCCGTGATGAACTGGGAGTTCTCGCTGCCTGTGCTGGCTGCCGTGTTAGCAGTGCTCGGTTATTCCGTGAACGAATCGGTGATTATTTTCGACCGCGTGCGCGAGCACTTCCGCAAGATGCGCCGTACGGAAACAGTTGAAGTGATCAACTCGGCCATTACCGCCACGATTTCGCGTACAGTAATCACCCATGGCTCGACTCTGGCGATGACGCTTGCGATGTTCTTCTTCGGTGGTCCGGCGCTGCATTACTTCGCATTGGCGCTCACGATCGGTATTCTCCTTGGCGTGTACTCGTCGGTGTTCGTGGCTGCCGCCATTGCCATGTATCTCGGCGTGAAGCGAGAAGACCTTGTGAAGCCCATCAAGAAGGATGAGGTGCAGGAGATGGTGCCGTAAGAAGCATTTGATCCTGAGCAAGAATAGAGAGCCCCGTTGATGACTGATGCATCTGCGGGGTTTTCTTTGCTAATTTAAGAATTCATGAAATCCATGTAGAGCTTGGCAACTGGAACCAATTGCCAAGCCGCAACCAACATGGCTGATATTGCAGCACAACATGCTGCACACGAGTTGAGTCGGGTTTGTGCCTCTCTACGCCGGGCGAGTTCTTCGTCTGAAATTCCAGGTTTGAGAGAGAGATCCTTCTTGCGCTGACTCTATCCATCTCGTAGCCGCAGAATAGCCGAATATTGCTGAAGATACGCTGAACAAGAATATAGCTAAAGCGGTCCCTTCATGAAAATATAGTCCCTAAGCTAGAGTTGGGGTAAAGAATATGAAAAACTCTTTAATGATTTTAACAGGGTAGTTTCTTATCATATCCAAATGTTTATTGCTAGAACTTAAAGAAGGTATATGTACGCTTACTACTACTCTGAGGCATTGCTATGAAAATCAATAATGAGTATCGAGAACTTTAGGCGGTAATAATGCAATGGAGGAGGACCATTTATCGCGACATAGGGCCTGGTTCATTTTGGAGTACTTTAAGAGTTCGCCCAACACGAGCAGAGGCGCAAAGACAAGTTCGGGACTGGTTGCTCTATTGCAATGGACTTAGGCCGCACTCGAAACTACAGATGAAATCACCCAATGAGTACTATGCTCAGCTTTTAACGGCTTCCTAGCTCGTTTTTTCGGTGGGATTCAAAATTCCGGTTTCAGCACTCAGTTCCAATTTATTCGTGGGTTGTTTGATCCGAATCAATGTGCTCGTGATCTAGGGATCCGGGAGGTTGGGTTACCTTACAAGCCAAGCAGTTATCCACATCGCAACAGCACTGTTTACCAGACAAATCCCGAACATGGCAGGCCAAATTTTTCGGGAGACGCCGGCGGTTCCCAAAACCCTGGCGGCAAATTGAAACAGAGCCCCCATGAGATAGAGCCCGGGCATCAAAATCGTGGCATCGGTAGCTGAGAGGGTGCCGGAAGCAAAAAGAGAAACGATGGTACCTACGGCAGCGGCATTTGAAAAGATTGCTGTAGCTAGCACAACAGCGGCTTCACCGGGGAGAGACCATACGTGCATGACGGGAGTGAAGACGTCTCCGATGAGGTTCATTGCACCACAGGCTTCCAAAACGGAAATAAGGATGAACGCTACCATGACGCGTGGCAATATCCCGTAAAGAGCTAAATTCAAGCCGCTTTTGCAACCCGAGAAGAAAGCCTGAGAGGCAGATTGAGGTGTTTCGCTCATCGGGTTACCTCCGATTGGCGGAATAGCCGAAGCGTGAGTCGCATAAGGTTTGCACCTAAAAATTTGGCGCCAATGATGACCAACAGGATATTTCCGATGGGCGTCACAATGATTGGCAGCAACGCTAAGCCGTTGGAGTAGACATTGATGAGCGTTCCGCTTGAGGAGAATTGCCACATGGCAAGAATATCGCGCTCGTTATCCGTAATGGCACCGGAGTTATGAAGTTCCTTGGTTGCCATTGCTCCGGCATCACTGGATTGCAGTGAAATAAACATGGCTACGGTGGTGATTCCCGGCAAGCCTGTCAGGAAGCGAACAGGAGCGGAAAAGAGGCGTTGAGCAGCTTTATCGGTATTCCAAAATTGCAATACGTTCAAAATGCCGCAGGTAATCATGATTGAAGGGATCAAACCGAGGCAGTAAATGAAGCCGGCTTTGGCTCCGGTACCGTGTTTGAGTGTCACGTCGCAGACTTCTGCGCCGTTGGGAAACTGCAAACAACCGAAAGAACCAATGAGTGATTGGAAATCCAGAAAAAAGGAGGAACCCTCCGGCACGAACCAGGATCCAATACCAGCGAAACAAAATATCAGAACGGCCAGACCGAAGTAGGCCAACAATGTTTGACGCATGAGGCTTAACTTTTCAGATCAGGATGGCTACGCCATCCGTGTTTGATGCATTTGAGAATTTCCATCACGCAATGAGATCGGTAACGATCCCGAGCCACGACAGCGTGGACCAAATGGTCCGGGATTGGCCAATCCGGCAAAACTCTGACAAGCCGTCCGGCTTCAATATCTCGGCGACACAGGTAGTCGGGAGTCGTCAACGCAATGCCCATTCCGGCAATTGCCATTTGATTGATGGCATAAACGGAGCTTGAAAAAACGGTTGCATTGAACGTCAGCGGTTCCAACACGTGCCCTCTGCGCATAAATAGCCGCTTTTCGGCCATGCCGCCGCTGTAGCGAAGTGCACGATGATTGATGAGTTCTGACGGGTGCTTAGGCATGCCGTATTTTTCGATGTAGGCGGGACTGGCCGTCATACCGCGGGAAAACGTGCCGATGTGTTCACTGCCTGATGGAATAAAGGAACCGGTCACCAGAGCGATGTCAACGCTGTCGCGATTGGGTTCCTGGGCTTCCGAGTTTGCAAGCATGTTGATATGCACATCTGGGTGCAGTCTTTGAAATTCGGCAAGCCACTTCCAGAGGAGTTCATCGATGATGGTTGGCGGAGCTGCAATGCGAACAAGTCCCTTGAGGTGGGCGGTGTCGGGCTTGATCTTCTGCAGAAAATCGTCGTAAACATCCAACATGGACTGAGCCTGCATCAGGGCATCAACGCCGGCGGTGGTTAATGACAAAGAACGAGTGCTGCGGGATAAAAACCTCACGCCAAGCGAGGATTCGAGCGCAGAAAGCTTGCGGCTGATGGTCGAAGGATCAACCTGATGATCTTTGGCAACTGCACTGATGGAGCCTTTATGGCAAACCTCAATAAACAAACGCCACAGCGCCAAATTATTGGTGAGATTTGTGTGGGAGAGCGACATTAGAGACAGTCAATCTTCTATTTTTTTACCAGTTAAATTAGCGCGGAATAAGGGGATTTTATTGCATGACAGTTTTGCGTTTTATGCACAAATCCGACAATAAACTGACGAATATAGACATTTCAAACACTTTTGTGGAATGTACAAATCAGAAAAACCGGAGGAGGGAAAAATGCAAAAATCTCGTCGAGACTTGTTGAAATCGGCTGTCGCAGGCGGCCTAACCATGGGTGTTTTGAGTAAAGCATCTGCTATGCCGACAGATCGGCCGAATAAATGGGATGCATCCTACGATGTGGTCGTGGTGGGGGCTGGCGGTGCAGGTTTGGCTGCTGCAGCTCACGCTGCCGAACAGGGGCTTAAGGTGCTTCTGCTTGAAAAGTTGGCCTTTGTGGGTGGTTCATCGGCGATTTGCGGCGGCGGATCCACGGTAGCTTGCACGGAGCACCAGAAGAAATTGGGCATTAAGGACTCCAAGGAGCAGCTCTATCGAGACATCATGAAGGTGGGCGGCAACCTCAATGATCCTAAAGTGGTTCAGACATTTACGGATCATGTGCTTGAGGTTTACAACTGGTTCATGGCTCACGGTGGCAAGCTCAACAAAGAACATTTGACGGGCAATGTGTCGGTTCCTCGTAACCACCAGATCAATCCGGGATCCGTTTTATCGGGGCTCCAGAAATTGGCCGAGTCAAAAGGTGTCAAGATCATGACTTCGACGCCTGCCGTTCGTCTGGCTTATGACAGTAAGAAACACGCGATCGTGGGTGTGTATGCGAAGTCGGAAGAAAAAGAAATGGCCATTGAAGCAAAGAAAGGCGTTATTCTGACGTCGGGAGGCTTTGCTCGCAACAAGAAGATGCTTGCGCAATATGTTCCCCGTATGGCCAATACGTTGGCCATTTGCGGAATGGGCAGCGACGGCGACGGCTTGAAGATGGCTCAAGCCTACGGGGCGGATGTTGCCGACATGCCCTACATCAAGGCAACCTTTGCGTTCAATACCAAACCGCAGTCAATCAGTGACTCCGCTTATCCGTTCTGGCTGGGCGGCATCGTGGTCAACAAAGCCGGCAAACGTTTTGTCAATGAGTCCATTCCCAAGAAGGATGTCGGTGATTACGTTCTCGAACAGGAAGGCGGTATCGGGTACATCGTTTACGATGAACCGGTTCGTCAGGAGTCCCTGAAGGCAGCACGTAACAACGGTAGCGTGTTGCAGTCCGAAGAACGTGGACTCGTCTTTAAGGGCCAGACAATCGGAGAAGCTGCGGCGAAGGCAGGGTTGGATCCGAAGGTCGTTGAGGCGACGGTCAAGGCTTATAACAGCGATATTGAGAAATACGGTGAAGATCGCGTATTCGGTCGTAAGCATCAGGCCGGTGAAATGGGTAAGTTGCGTCCGATTAACAAGCCGCCGTTCTATGTGTTCCCGGGTACCGCTGTGCTGTTAGCGACCTATTGCGGCGTCAAGATCAACGAAAAAACGGAGGTCATTGATGTCTTCGGCAACAAGATCCCGGGACTTTATGCGGCCGGCGAAGTAACCGGTGGCTTCCACGGAAAGACGTACATGTCAGCGACAGCCTTCATCAAAGGCTTGGTGTTTGGTTATGTCGCGGCCAATACGGTTGTACAGGCATCTAAAGGAAAAGCCTAACGAGAAGTGAGTCTCTTTTAACCGAGCGGGACTTTTAACTGAGCCCTGAAATTCTCGCCGCTATCTTTGTGCACTTTTAAGCAAAGATGGCGGCGAAATTTTAGTGCGCCCAGCATGGGCACGATCTAACGGGTGAAAGTCCCGAGCGCAGGAGGTAGCACCAAGCGCATAGCTAGAGGCAAGGGTGTCTGTCGCGAGGCAGGATCTGAAGGAAGCCCGAGGCAAACCACTGACCTGACGAACAGGAACTGCATTAGGCATACGATGGTAGGTAAGCCTGCTACACAAGGTGAAGCCCAAAGCTACACGGAACCAGAGGTGTAAATGCAGCAGGTGCATGGTGGGAAAGATGTCAAGCGACAACCGGATGGACCCACAAATCGACATAAAAATGACCCTCTTGTAAGAGTCGGGTATTTGCTGCAGGAAACGGCCTAGACCGAATAGGCCGTAGGCCAATGAGGGATAGGCCGTTTCCTGCAGCACGCGATGCGGTTCCATCCCCCTTGGTTACCCAGCAACTTAATCGTTACTACGCTGTCACTCGCTCCTGTCAATCTTGGGCAACAAGCCTTTCGCAGCGGCCTCTCGCCGATGTTCGCGCATGCGATAACTGCTGCCGAGAATGCTCAGCGAGGTGCTGTGGTGCAGGATGCGATCCAAAAGACTTGTTGAGGCCGCCTGATCAGCAAAGATCAAGTGCCACTCCGACGGCGGTCGATTGCTGGTGATCATTACACTTTTCTTCTCGTACCGCCTTGCTATCACCTGGAAAAGAAGATGCGCTGCGGCTGGCGAAAACGGCAGATAGCCTATCTCATCAATGATCAGCAGTTGGTACTTGTTGATCTCTTTGAGCCTGGCTTCCAGTACATCTTCTCGAGCCGCCTTTTCCAGCATGGACAGCAGGGCGGCTGCTGAGTAAAAGCGCACTGAGTAGTTATGTTCCAGTGCCTTGTAACCAAGCGCCAGCGCCAGATGCGTTTTGCCTACACCAGGTGCACCAAAGAAAGCGACGTTTTCTCCAGTACCAATCCATTCGAGCTTGGCCAATTCCTGGATCGTACCGGGGTCAATGGAAGGCTGAGCACTGAAATCGAAGTCTTCCAACCGTTTAATACACGGGAAATGAGCCGCCTGTAGCGCTTGCTTAAAACGATTGATTTCTCGTTGTTCAATCTCTTTGCCAAAAGCAAAGTCAAACGCTTCGCGCGTCGTCATATTGGCCGCCATGATGCTTTCGAGCACTTCCGGCAAGTGATCCCGTAAAAAGGTCAGGTGTAACCGATCTGCCTTCTGACTGATTCGTTCGTCCGTTTGCCTCATGCCCATTTTTGTTCTCCCCCGGCAGTCCAGCCGATAGCTTCGTCGTATTGAAAGCCGTCAGCGCCCAATTCGTTGCTGCTTTTCTGAAATGCTTGCCACTGCTGATCATTGAGTGGCTCCGCAGTTTTCCTCTGAAAGGCGTCGTTAATCGGATCTCCTGTTGACGTAACTTGCTGCTTGGGGTTAAATCCATCTGCGGTCTTATTCAACGTTGCTACCGGTTGCTTTCCCTTCATGACTGTGATGGTTGATTCGTCTATCTGGACCTGGACCTCCAGACCGACGAGATTGTTGGCGACCTTGTAGTACTTGTTTTCGACGCGAATAAGACCGTCCTTTCCGACTTTTCTGCTTTCGATGAAGCACCGGCACATTGACGGTTGAGTACATCGGCGTAATTTCGGACGCTCCATCAGCCACCGTCGCTTGGGAGTGAGCTCTCCTTCAAAAACCGTTGATAATCGCCTGTTATCGGACTCCAGGCACCATTTCTCCAACCAAAGATTCCACGCCGCCAGATCCGACTTGTCGACACCGGCCAAATTGCTCTTGACGTAGTTGACACCACTTTCAACTTTGCCCTTGCTACGGGGTTTACAGACAGCTGTGGCGATCCCCTTGAGGTTGTAATACGTACAGAACTGATAAAAGCGTTCCGTGAAACGAGCGCTTGCGTCCTTGGCGTAGTGGTCGCGAACAAGGCTGGAAGCGTTGTCGCTGACGATGCAATAAGGAAGACCGCCAAAATAACGGAAGGCGGACTCCATGCCATCGATCCAAGCAGCTTGAGTCTCAGCGAAATAGGCCTTTGCAAAGACTCGCCTGGAGTAGCACAACTTGGCTACGAAAAAATGAAGCCGGATCGGTTGACCGTTAACGAGTACGTCCTTTTCTCCGAAATCAACTTGCATGTGTTGTCCCGGGGCTGTCTCATAACGAATGGGAACATCAGCCTGTACCCGTTCCAGTCGGTGTTCTTGGCGAATATCGGCACAGAAACGCTCAAGCATCCTCAATGAGATGTCGATACCGTACTGTTCCTTGATTAGCCGCTGAAGCGGTGGACAACGCAACTCGCATTTTTCGTACAAGTCACGAATGTCCTTTTGGTGCTCGGATAGAAACTTGCCGTTGGAACTCTTTCGCCCCAAGGTTGGAGATGGATCCTCTCTGACGCATCTTCTGATGGCGTTGCGTGAGATTTCGAGCATCCTGGCTACTTCCCTAATCGGGCGATGCTCAACGAGTATCAGGCGCCGGATCTTCGCTCTTTCGTCTGGTTTGATCATGGTTTTTGATCCTCCATTGTTGAACACAACGGAGTCCATGATCTTCTTTTTTCTTGGCATGTGAAAGTACCTCCTTCGACAACCGGGGTGGGTCATTTCGGTTGTCGATTGGTGGGTACTTTATGCTGTCGTGCAACAGCCGGAGTACACCGGCAAGCGCGTTTCCGTGACGATCACCGATGACAAGGTCTACATCTATGACCTGGATTCGTGGGTCAAAATCGCCGAGCACAAGCGATACAAGAATGTGCAGGGCAACAAGACCCATCTATTGCCGGAACACCTGACTGACGCGGAAAGGAAATACCGACGCCAACCTCGCGAATGGGTTGCAGAATTTGTCAAGGCAGGATTGCCGGAAGACTTTGCCGATCGTCCGGTGCGGCATCTAAAAAAAGGAAAAACTAACTTTCTTTGCGGCCGAGCTTGCAATGCCTTGATGAGGCTCTTCAAGCTTTACCCGGTCTCCGTCATCTACCAGGCTCTGAGCACTCGCCTCGAGTACGGCAACGTTACCTATCAAGAAACGCGCAAAAGATGTGAGCAGATCATTTGGGCCAAAGAAAACAACCAGGAGTCCAACATTGGCAACGATCAAAGGGTCGCGGTCGACTATTTGTCTCCAACTCACGCCAATATCCGAAACAACTACCGATGAGGGGGTGAATGATGAGTCGATCGGTAATGGATCTCAAAGATGTTTGCCTTGAGCTGTGCGCCGGCGGCATCCTGATGAAAGCTCTGGAACTTGTCAAGCTTCCGAATTGTCAGAGCTTAGATTCGGTGGAGTTCTTATACGAATGTCTCACGAGCGAAGTGGCTCAATGCTGTGAACCGAGCTTTCTATGAGCACGAGGAAGATCAGGTTTGGGCAGTACGCAACGAGAGGCTGAAGACCAGCGAGCAGCTACACTTGTCCATCCCGGACACTACGTCGGCGCTCGTTGCATCCTTTGGTTGGACGTCGTGATTGCTGTGGAACCACACCAAGACATTGGCGCCGGAAGAATGCTGCATGGCGATCCGAGTCTTTTGGTCCATCCCGAGATGAGATAGGGGCATTCGCTCGAGTTTGTGCTTGACCCTGTCACTCGCCCAAATCTTACGATTGCTTTACCGACAGCAACCGAAAGAACGCTTTTGGCTGCTTACTAGGAATCATCGACCGAATAAATGGATTTTTTCAATAGCTCTTTGAAGACGAGCAGCATGCCATTGATGATAAAGACGTTGCATAAACGGATATTTCCGAAAAACTAAGGTATGGGTAGAAAGCCAGATTTCGATGGTCGTATTTGTCAGTACCCATTCAACCCAGTCGAAAAAAACTATGAAGCGCTTGTGTATTTCTTAAGTATTTTGTACTTGAATGTTCTAAGTCTTTTTTCAAATGAGTACATAAACCTAGTTAAGCGCGGTACATAACAAAAAAGAAAATACCGCTTAAGTGTTTTTCTTGTAATGTAATTCAGTTTGTAGGCAATAATAGCGTCTTTTTTATACGAAGATATGTCATATTGAAAATCGTCGTTTTTTATCAAATTTAAAATGACATCTAAAAAATTGCTGAAAACAATCATCTTTACGTCTTGTGATAAATGTCTTGATAAATCAAAACATATTTTTCTGCCATTGGCTAATCGTTTGTGAAAATTTTTTTGATGTGTTAAAGATTCGGGTGCGCATCTGTAGTAATAGAGAATTTTAGGAATATATACAAACTTTGGTGCTGACTTGGCAACTTTCAGACAAAAGATTTCATCTTCAACTACATTTTTGTCTTCTGTAAATCTTATATCTCTAATTGCTTCAACTTTGTACAGTTGTTTCCAAACCATCCCTCCGCAACTGTACGTTGATTTCCATTCTCCATAAGAAAAAATCATTTTTATAAAGTCTTTTTCAGAAAGAAATTTTTCTGGATAAAAATTTTTTTCCTCGCAGGTTTCATTGGTGCTGGCATATCCGCAAATTGAAACATCAGCGTGATTTTTTGTTAGACTACAAATATGAGCACTCAAAAAGCAGGGGTCAATATAATCATCGCTGTCAATAAAAGAGATATAGCTGACCTCTTTATCTTTAAGTGCAAGATTTAATCCTACATTTCTAGCTGCTGCTTGGCCTTGGTTGTTTTGATCTATAACTATGATTCGGCTATCTTTTTTCTTATAAAGGTCCAATATTGCGCTTGTGCTGTCAGTAGATCCATCATTTATTATGATTGTTATGAAGTTGCTGTAGTTTTGATTCAAAATGGAATCTAAGCACTGAGAAATATATTTTTCCGCGTTGAAAGTGGGGATGATAAATGCGGCTTTCTCTTGGCAGTTCATGGCTTCTTTGTATCTCAGGAAAAATTAAATATTTGATATATGAATGTGACGAATAAATTTTGATATGTAATGTTTTCTTTATAAGAAAAGTACAAATAAAAGAAATATCATTATAAATAATAATATTTCAGAATCAACACCCTTGCGCATCGCTTTACGCTTAGCGTCATTTAATTTAACACTTCGACTGTTGTTGTTTGGTGTAGGTAGATTACACGAACAGAATATTTTTTACAAAAAGCAACGAGCAACGATCTGCTCCTTGTTTGAGCTTTTTAAACTTAGTGTTGATGGTAAGTAATTTATTTGATGGCAGATCATATACATTAACGAATGAAATGAACAGATAGCATCAGGCAAACTTATATATTCTTTTTGAACTTTTTCGTTCCTTTTTTTTCTCGATATCTCAACCCTGACATCGATATAACTACTGGGTCAGAAGATCACAGCCGACCAGATCGCACTTTTTCCCCGAGCCAGATGCCTGTGCCTATTCTTCCTGACAGCGAACTTTTTCGCAAGATTCAACATGATCTCGTCGACACTGTCCATCAACGGGGCACAAGACTGTCGGCAATAGTGCTCAATATGTTCGAATGGCAGAGCCCGTGTTTCTCTGTTTTGCTGAGGATTTGTTGCTTCTTAGATTGGGAATTTGCTCAAATGTACAGCAGGTATTGTGGCGAATACTCTTCAAAACGGCTTGCCGCCAACTTCGTTGCTTTGGTTTGCGTGGCAATATCCGCGAGGAAATCAACATTGACGGCGTTGCAGATGCGCCTTCTGGAGTGCTCAAGATAGCTCTGCATCTGATGTCTCGCCCCTCCTCAGTGCTTGCGCCGTATAACCCCCGTAGCTGGCTCGTGTAAGGGTGCAAATTGCCTACTTCTTCAGGCAAGCAGCTACGGATTGCTTGCACGGCTCGGAATATATTCTCGAAGGCCTCAACCTTATGGATCTTTTGAGCAAACCGGCAAATGTGCTGTTTTGGACTCGGAGTCCTTTCCCAACATGGGAATTTGGTTTCGTTAGCGCCTACGTATTTGGCTTATCGGGTAATCGCTTGGATTCGCTCGTCAAGACGCTACCGATAACGTCCATGGCTCATGGCGATCGAAGTTTTCTGTTGCTGGCTGACCAACCATGTAGGAGCCACCAATGAAAGCTTTGCTATGCATCGGAATGCCGCACGCTTTTATTGTGGCGTATTCAATGACCAGATCAGTAGAGGCCAGACAGATGGCCGTATTTGTATACGGCGCCGTCATAGATGCAGGTTAATCCGTCTACACGGAGCCGATATGTGAGCAGAATTCCGCCTTAAAAATGCCGAGGAGTTTTTGTGCAAGCTGTTTGCACTGTTACGTAGCGGCATCGTACGACAGACACCTTCATCATTGGGCTGAGGGCAAATGACACCGTGACCTGTTGGATTTGCAGGGGATAGAAAGTTTCCTAACTTGACGTATCTTCTCTCTAGAGTTACGGATTAAAAAGCGAAGATTTCATCTGATCTGTTGCAATGTCATCTATTCCACAAAAAATGTGAAGGATTTAATTAATTGTCACCATAAATATCTCTGGTGAAAACTTTTTCTAGTACATCTATCAGTTCTGGTGACTTTCGATTGGTTATGATGATGTCGCACTGAGCTTTGAATTCAGACAAATTTGCGATCAGTGGAAAACCGTAAAAGCTATGATCTTTAAGGGTGGGCTCGTATACAACAACACGGATGCCTTTAGCCTTAAGTCGTTTCATGATGCTCTGGATTGAAGAGGCTCGGAAGTTGTCGGAACCTGACTTCATGATCAACCGATAAACGCCAACACATTTTGGTTCTTTCTCAATAATCTTTCCCGCTAAGAAGTCTTTTCGTGTGCGATTTGAATTAATTATGGCTTCAATGAGAGTTTGTGGAATATTTGAATAGTTTGCTAATAATTGCTTGGTGTCTTTTGGGAGGCAATACCCACCATATCCAAATGATGGATTTCTATAATGTGAACCGATTCGTGGGTCAAGACAAACACCATCGATGATATTTTTTGGATTAAGATGTTTCTCTATGGCATAACTGTCTAATTCATTAAAAAATGCAACTCGCATTGCAAGGTACGTGTTAGAAAACAGTTTAACTGCTTCTGCTTCAGCGGATGGCATAAAAATAACAGGAATATTTTTTTGGGCTGCACCATCTAACAGAAGTTGAGCAAATTTTTTTGCAGCAACAGAGTCGCTTCCCACAATAATTCGGGAGGGATATAGATTGTCGAAAAGTGCTTTGCCTTCTCTTAGAAATTCTGGTGAAAAAATAATTTCTCGATGATTGAGATGACTTAACTTATTTGTATATCCAACTGGAATTGTGGATTTAATGATAACAGGAGCATGACATCCTATCTCATCCAGTATTCTTAGAACTTCTTCAATGGAATGAGTGTTAAGGAAGTTAGTTTTCGGATCGTAATCGGTAGGGGTCGCAATAATCACAAAATCGGCGTTTTCGCAAGCTACTTTAGGATTTAATGTTGCTAAAAGATCCAGATTCTTAGATTTAAAGAATTTTTCTATTTCAGTGTCTTTGATTGGGCTGATTCGTGAATTAATTTGATTGACTTTTTCTTTTACTATGTCAACCGCAACTACTTCGTTGTGTTGAGACAGAAGGGTAGCAAGCGATAGCCCTACGTATCCAGTTCCGAAAATGGCAATCTTCATGGTTAAATAGTAGTTAAATGTGTGGTGTTTGTAAATAGCAGGAAATGAATATGGCTAGAACATTTGTCATTGATATTTCGGTGTGAAGGTATTTATAGGTTAATATTGATTTTTTTAATATTGTAGAGAAGACAGTTAAACAATACTTTTTTGGGTGATAGACAACATCCTTTTGTTCTCCAAGGAAGCCTACGTCAGGATTCGAGGGGGTATGCTCAGCGGCTAGCGCTTCGGTCTAGTGACGTGATACCTTAAGAATTAACAAACTGTAGTAGCGTAACACATGAGAAATCGTAGAGATTCGCACGATGCTTCTCAAACATTTGGCCCCCAGGAGTGATAGACCAAGTCCTCTGTTTAACCAACCGGAGGACTCATGAACAAGTTTCCAGTTCCCCTTCTGAGGTAACTGCTTGGTTGCATGCAGAACAGCCGTACAATCTGTGTGACCGCACAGAAGTTGGGGATTCCCAAATCCACGGTGAGTTTCCTTTTTCAAATGGCGCTATCGCACGGCGAAGCCAAAGTGGCTGAGTCGATCCAATTGCCCGATACGCAGTTATTGGAGACTTTTTACCCGCCGACAACGAAGGCGTACCAAGAACCAGACTGGGTAGAAGTTCACAAAAAGCTGGCCCGACGGAATGCCACGCTCAAATTGCTGTACGACGCCTATAAGTCACAAGTCGTCAGACGTGCATACACCTACACTTCCTTTTGTCGCCGCTACTCCGAGTGGCGCCGAGCCAACGGCCTTGGCGTACCCAACGGCAACGTCCAAGTCATCCCCCGTGAGCGCATGGAGATTGACTTCGCTGGCGACAACCTCAAGTGGATTGATCCTAACTGTGACGTACAACGTGTGCGGTTGTTTATCGCGGTGTTGCCGTACAGCAACCTCACTAACGCTGAGGCCTTTCCCAATGAGAAGCAACAGAGCTGGATTTCCTGCATCGTTCACGCTCTCGAATACTTCGGCGGCACGCTGCAGATCCTCGTTATGGACAATGCAAAGGCACTCTTCAAACACTCGAGCTGGTACGAGGGCTAAGTGCAGCAGACGGTGCGCTCCCTGTGCAACAACTATGACATCGAGCCGTGGGCGTGACAGCTCCATCGCCCCATGCAGAAAAACCGAGTCGAGGCCGCTGTAGGGCTCGCACAGCGACGGATCATTGCTGAGATGGAGCTGGGGCGTCCCTCGATGGCGCGCGATCTCGATCACCTCAATGAACAGGTAAAACGAAACTCGAAGAGCTCAACAACGAGCCGTTTACTGCCACAGGAAGGTCTGACTCCCGAAGACAAATGTTTGAGGATGAAGAACGCGAGTACCTTGGCCGTCTGCCGCTTCAATCCTTCTGTCTGTTGGATATCTGCGTCCTTGTCGTTGATCGTGGCCATTGCGTTCGCATATCAGGTGATGGTCATCGCTACAGCACGCCGCCGGAGAACACCGACAAGCGCGTTTCCGTGACGATCACCGATGACAAGATATACATCTATGATCTGGATTCGTGGGTCAAAATCGCCGAACACAAGCGATACAAGAATGTGCAGGGCAACAATGACCCTCCTATTGACGGAACACCTGACTGACGCGGAAAGGAAATACCGACGCCAACCTCGCGAATGGGTTGCAGAATTTGTCAAGGCAGGATTGCCGGAAGACTTTGCCGATCGTCCGGTGCGGCATCTAAAAAAAGGAAAAACTAACTTTCTTTGCGGCCGAGCTTGCAATGCCTTGATGAGGCTCTTCAAGCTTTACCCGGTCTCCGTCATCTACCAGGCTCTGAGCACTCGCCTCGAGTACGGCAACGTTACCTATCAAGAAACGCGCAAAAGATGTGAGCAGATCATTTGGGCCAAAGAAAACAACCAGGAGTCCAACATTGGCAACGATCAAAGGGTCGCGGTCGACTATTTGTCTCCAACTCACGCCAATATCCGAAACAACTACCGATGAGGGGGTGAATGATGAGTCGATCGGTAATGGATCTCAAAGATGTTTGCCTTGAGCTGTGCGCCGGCGGCATCCTGATGAAAGCTCTGGAACTTGTCAAGCTTCCGAATTATCGAAGCTTAGATCCAGTGGAGTTCTTATACGAATGTCTCACGAGCGAAGCGGCTCGAAGGCAAACGAGACAAGTCGCAACACGGATCAAAAATCAGCATGCTTCTACCCGGACGCGTGTATTGAGAATACTTTGTACGCGCCTGACCGTAATCTGAACCGCGGATTGATTGAACGACTGGCTAGTTGCGATTGGATTCGCAATGGCGAGCACTGCGTCATCACAGGCGCCACCGTCAGCGGCAAACCTTGGATGGCCGGCGCGTTGATGAATGCCGCAATCCGAGCAGGCTTTAAAGCAAAGTATTAACGCGTCAACGATCTCTTGCTCGAATACGCCGAAAGCGCTTCCAATACTACGTTGCGAACGAGTAAGAAGAAACAACTAAACAGGTATCACCTGCTGATGATTGATGAATTCGGCCTAGGCGGCTTAACGGCGAACCAACGTGCTGACCTGCTGGAAATCATAAATGAGAGAACGCGCGAAGGAGGCAAAAGCGTAATCGTTACAAGCGTGTGTCCAATGGATGTCTGGGCGAGCTGTATCGGGGACGTGTCGTTTAGAGATTCCATTCTGGACAGGCTTATTCATCGAGCTTGGCGCCTGAATTTGGAGGGCCCGTCTATGCGAAGCCGAACAGAGTGCGGAGCACTGGAAGATCCCTATGGAAATATGCTGATGGCTTAAGGAGAAAGGGTTTCAGGCAGGCATCTCTCGAATCTTGAGTTTTATCGGCTGTGACTCGGGGCGAGCTCCGCATTCGCTCTGCGCGACTGAATAGCTGTGACAGCCAGTCAGCACTCGCTCTGATTCCGAGGGATGCCCCAGCTTGCGCTCCGACCTGCCTACAGCCCATCGTTTACAACATGAGCAGCAGGTAGAACGCAGGCTGGGTTAGGGAGGTAGAAACCTCAAAAACAAAGATGCACTCGGAACACCCACTCTTGCCCAATCATCGGCATCGAAATCACTGTCCGAATGTTTGAGAATTGGGGTGTCCGAAAGGATGAGAATCATCGAGCGAATAAATGGTAATTTTCATGCTATGGATTTTGCTGCCAAAAAATGCTTCGCTGCTGTATTTGGAAGATTATATTCGCCCTAATCTTCTGATCGAATAAATTTCATTGACGTTTGTTAAGGTTTTTGGATAATGCTGGCTAGGAGGAGTTCGATAATTGACTTTCAATGCTAAATGGAAATGGTTAGAATGTGCTTTGCTAAACTCTTAATCCCAAAAAGCTTCTCAACCTTCTAAATGCTATTCTGGCATAGATATAAACTCTAGAGCAAATTGGAAAATTGCAGAACAGGTAGAAAATCAGTAACGTTTTTTTTGCCATAACTTTGGCATGATACGCCTGATCTACTAAAATTTTATATGGCTTTAAGTCGATTGTGAATTGGTTCTGTTTTATAAGGGAAAGAACGGACTCAATATAGGATGTAAATATAACTAATTGTGCTGTTTTCGAGACCTTGTCGCAATTGTTATAGCATAGTTTTCTTCCATTTAGACGCCGTGTTTGAAAGTTGCTATCTTTACAAAGAGATGTATTGCTTTGTCTATAAAAATATAATGTTTCAGGAAAATAAACAAACATTTTAGCTCTTTGAGCAACCATAACTCCAAAGGGTTCATCTTCTAAAACTAGACGATTTTCAGGGAAGCGTAAAGAATGAATTATTTGTGATCGATAAACTTGCTTCCAAACCATTCCTCCAGCACCGCACGCATTGCTCCATTCGTTTTTTGAGAAAATTAAGTTAATATACTCCTCGCCGCTAAATGTGCGTTCCGAAAGTAGATGATTCTGTTGATGTAGACTGCCATCGTTAGCTAGTAATAAAAAACCGCAAACAGACACATCTGCATCTGCCTTTTTGATGTTCAGCAAATGTTTACTTAAGAAATCTGAAGAAATAATATCATCGCTATCAATAAAGGATATGTAGCTATAAATTCCTTGATTTTCAATTAGTTCAAGTGCGCAATTTCTCGCAGCCGCAAGTCCTTTGTTGTTTTTATGTACGACTGTAATTCGAGTGTCTCTTAAGGCGTACTCATCTAATATTTTCCCAGAATTGTCAGTCGAGCCGTCATCAATAGCAAATATAGTGAAATTGTTAAAGGTCTGATTTAAAATTGATTCTAGGCATGCATTCAGATACTTCGATACGTTGAAAACCGGTAAAACAATTGCAACTTTTTCAGTTTGATTATCTTTGCACATGTTGTCAGAACTTTATGATATTGCAAATATTAATTCATTGTCATTAGTAAATATATTGATTTGTATCATAGCTCTCTATCGCTCTTTGGTTAGATAGTTGGTATGGGATGGATTCTTTATAAATTAAAGAGTGCTTTCAATCGTTGGTATCTCATTTGGCTTACGAGTTGAATAATTTGTAAAAAAAACGATATATTTTTGTTTTAAATTTTGTACTTGATTTGTTGCACTTGCAGATGTATTTTGTAAGTAAGTCGCATTGTGATAAGTATAAATTATATGAATCCAGCTTTAAGTTATCAAAATCAGGAAGGGATTCATAGTCACTCAAAAATGTATTTAAACAATTTGATATTAAAAAATCCCTCTTGGCTATTTCTCGCAGTTCCTTCGCTTCATAACTAGCCGCTGCATATCCTAAATAAATCTCATTACAAATTTCTTCTGTGGATAATTTTCTGTTATTCGGGCGGCCAGAGAAGTTGTATTTTTTCTCAAACGATATATTATCTTTGGTGATATATCCGTCACCACCAAATCGGCCGTAATTATACACGGGAATGCCTAAAACAAGCGAATATTGAACTGTTTTTCCAATAGTGATTATCAGATCGTGATTAAGCAGTAACTTGGGCGTAATAAACACATTCTTTTTTCCGCCATAAAATGTAACATTGCAGCGAGTTCGCAGTTCGTCCTTGATATGTTTTAATTCAATTGGGGCGTAGTTTGAAACTATAGCTATGTTTTCAGGGTATTTTGGTAAATTTTCTTTTGCAAAAAAAAACTATAGTTCAAAGGAACTATATTTTCCATTATTTTAATTTTTTCCTTTGGTATGCCAAAAGTTTTAGTATGTATTAAGGGCGCCTCCTCTGAGATGCAATGCAGCATTGAACAAAGACTCCAGAAAAAAGGAAACGTTTCAAGGTATTCAAAAGACGAAAGAGATCCGCAAATAATCTTTTTGGCGCTAAACTTCCTTTTTAGTAAATAACCAAGTAAAGGAAAATGATACGACCAAATGAGGTCAAACTCCATAGATTCAGTTATTTTGTCAATTTCTATGACCCGAATATTTTCTTCAAGTTCGTCACTTACTTTTTTGTCAATGTATGTTGTGATTATAGTTATTTCATTATCCTTAGACAAAAAATTAGACAATTCGAGTACGTGCATAACTGAACCATGGAAAGAATCCATTACGGCTACAGTAAATAATATTTTCATTTTGTTATTTATAATAAATAAACTTGGACCATTTAGATATATGTATCGTGTTGAAAAATGCTAAAACCTCAAACAAGCAATATCTATTTACTGTGTGCGACAACCAAGAGGCTCAGATTGGAATTAAAGTTGCTTATTCTCCAGGATCCCATGCGTTAAACTCATTCGGGACAGAGTGTACGTCTAATAGCCCTTTTCCTGGGAAATAGAACTTCCCACTTTCGCAATTCCAGTTATTAAATTCTGTCATTAATTGATTGAAAAATTTTGAATTGTTTGTTGAGGAATTTTGTAATTTGCTCTTCAAATTGTCCTTTCGAACTAGATTCATGTGATACATTGCAACAACGTTATGAGGAAATAGATAGTGAGACTTCTTGAATAGATTCAAATATAATGGACTCTTGCAGACAAATCTGCGGGTAGGATCGACGTTTTTTACAAAATATTTTTTCGATAATGCTGTGCTATGTGTTATTTTTGTTATAAATGGAACCAATGTAGTATCCAGAGCTCTTCGAGTTGGACTTTTTATGTGCATATAAGAATGAACCGTAGAATTTAGAATATTCTTCTGCGCAATAAATTCTTTCGCAACATCCAATTCTGTTTTTCTGTAGAACTCATCCGCGTCCATTGTCATAAAGTGACTCATTCGCATCTTGCGCACAATATTCAATCCAATTTTTCTTTTCTCTATCTCGTTTTCCTGTGCAGAGACATATAAATTTGGATGATAACAATAAAAATTATCCACTAGTTTATTAGATCGAAGATCGGATATAGCATCTAACGCCTCCTCGCTTATATTATTGCCTTTGTTTGAAATATTTTGATATACCAAGCACACAAAGTCGACGCTATCCCTAATTGATTTAATACTTGCAAGAAGATGTTCTTCACCATTAAAGAAATTATAACTAACGCCTAAATTCATCATTTATCCCAAGAAATTTTTTTTGTGACATACGTTCAACGACACCTCCCAGAGAGGTCAATTTGGATTCGATTTGCTCATATCCACGATCCAGATGGTAGATGCGTTCAATGACAGACTCGCCCTGTGCTGCCAACGCCGCAATGACAAGACACGCCGAAGCGCGCAGATCGGTGGCCATCACATTGGCCG
>OGQO01000391.1_pt1 | contig 46957 bp, 34 predicted proteins | sample 1553241 | NCBI WGS metagenome assembly OGQO01 (sample SAMEA2579933, study PRJEB22360) | human gut metagenome | biome: human gut; feature: human-associated habitat; material: faeces | place: Denmark | collected 2008/2010
TGACTCCCGATTAGGGATTGCGGTAAGCGGAACACGCACCGCTAAATTATAGTTTGTCACAATCCCAACTGGCATGCCTATCATTAAGGATACCACAAACTACGCCTGTAATTTTATCTCAAACATTAAATACCGTTCCGACAAACAGCGGCTGACCGTCAAGCCCGGTTATCACGAACAGAAATGGTCTGTCGAGCACGAAATCTATCTCCTGGATATTCTCCGGCGGGCATGCGGAGCCGCACAGCAGCATTTCCGTGAACGCCGCCGCTGTACAGCCTTCCTCGTCAATAGTGACCCTTGCCGACTGCCGCGCGCTGTTAACGTACAGCTCCGAGGAACACAGCTCCGAGAAATCCGCGTTTTCGCTGAACACATCGGTGATGCCCAGCTCCGTCAGACCTTCCATGAGGTCGATGGTGGAGGTAACGTCGAATTTCGGCAGTGCGAGATTCACCTTCATGGTTCGCGAGTTTTCGTAGTCGTAGCCATCGGTCAGCAGGCTAAGGTAATTCCCGGAATCCAGCACATCGCTGACGGATTTGTCCTCGTCAGGGAGTATCAGCCACATATCGCACCCGCTTACGAACGGCTGCTTCACTGCGCCGAAGTCCTCGCCCCAGTAGTAGCTGCGGTCGAACGACTGGTTCATGAACTCCGCCTGGACATCTCCGGAGGGAGCGTGGAACGTGCGCGTATCATTGAGCTGCTTATTGAATTCGTTATCCCAGCGCCCTTTGAACCACACTGTGGAATACAGCGCCATCAGCGTTGAGGCGTCCGGGGCGACATCGGACACAGCGTCATTCAGCATGCCGCCGGTCTGCTCGTTGAGCCAGCCGCGGATAGCCTGAGTCATTTCATCAGAGCCGAACTCCCCGGAATGCGCGGAGGAGTAGTAGCTCTTTGCGAGAGTGCCGATGGTCCCGCTGTTGGTTTCGAGGCTGTCAGAGAGCCACACTGAGTTCGCTAGGACGCTCTTTATCGCGCCGTCGTCGCAGTAATTTGCGTTCCAGACCTGCCCCGCCTGGGTGCGGAGTGTCTCGATATCCGGGGCGCTCATCAGGCTGAGTATCTGGCTGCGGCTCTCGCCGGAGGTACACTCCGCGAGCATGGACAGAGCCATGTACAGGCTCAACGGGGAGTACGCGCGGTTCTCCTGGGTGCCGGAAAGGTAGGTGCGGGAGCTGTCGCCGTAGAAGCTCCACAGGCTGTCGCAGTAGCCTTCCGGGGCGCTGAGCTGCTTCCTCCGGGAGGAGTTCCACTTGTCCCAGCCGTTTTCGTTCTCGCCGGGGTACTGAGCCATCTTCGGGTAGACCGGCTCGGTGGATTTAACTGCGCCTGCATTGACGCAGCCCGGAACATTCGTGAGCGTAACGGCTGCAAGCAAAACGGCCGACATGGATTTTACCGCCTGGGTCAGGAGTTTATTTTTCATATAGTATTCCTTTCTGCGTAGATTCGGAGGTCTTTTGTATGTAATACCGCTTACGGAAGTAAAAGGTTGCAGAAATTAGATATAAAAAATGAGGGAGCCTGATGGTTCCCTCGTTTTTTATGGGCGTATTGAAATGACCGCGCTTTGTATTATCCCGCTGAAGAATACAGCATAGTGACGTTGTTCTCAGCGTAATCCAGCAGGAATATGCAGTCGTTGTTCGCGATTATATCCGGGAATTCATCCTGCCCCAGATCCAGCAGCGCGGCACGAGCAGATTCCGCGTCGTCGTCATACCAGCCTATCAGGAGATAATTGTCCGTGTCCTGCCGGTAGTAGTCGGGTTCCTGCACCAGCGTCTGCGTGGGAAGGTGCTTCCGCATTCTGGCGCAGAATATCTCGTCGCGGTTCATAACGCCGTCGCTTGTGATGAAAACCGAGAACGCGGACTTGCCTATCAGATGTTCTTCTGTGTTTTCCCTGTTGCGCCAGCCCAGTTCCGACTGCTCGCCGAGTACATCATAATTACGTGTAAGCACCGTGGTGGGGTAGTAGGTGTTGAGCATGTTATAGAAGATAAGGGTGTTGTCGCCGATCCCCTCACAAGAAGGAAGAATTATCGGCAAACTGCCGTAGAGGGTCCTTACGGAGAGATCCTCCGTAAGGAAGCAGACATTCCCGACGCCGTAATAAACATCAGTCAGACCGAGGCCGTACAGACCGACCTCCCCGGTTGAAAGCTCCACGGTCAGCACGGTTTTTAGAGTCTGGTTGAAGTCTGGCAGGGTGTATTCAGCGGAAATGTACATTCTGTCGTAAACTGCCTGCACGCCCTGGGTGGGGAGGTAGCGTATGTTTCCCGACATTTCCGGGACATCGAACACGGTTTTGCCGGTCTGATGGTTCACAACGGTAAGCCACTCCGTAGAGTCCTTTACGGAGCCGTCCTCGTCGAATTCGAAGGCAAACCTTTCGTATACGACGTAAGTGTCGTTTGCAAACAGCGCGGACAGCCAGGAATCGTCGCTGCCGTAGTCGTACAGCAGCTCTTCCGTTCCGGTGAGCGGGTCGAATCTCCACAGCCTGTTTTCAGACCACCACTCGCCGTGGATCTGGGAGCCTTCAGTGAAATACATCTTTTTGTCAAAGCAGCCGAGGAAGTTGTCACCTCCCCATTTGCCGAGCAGCGGAACATCGTAGGTTTCCACATTGAACGGAAGCTCGCTGACATCGCACCAGGTTCCGTTCAGCTCGAAAATATCGCTGTACTTTGAATCTCCTCCGGATATCAGCGAAACGCCCGAGGAGTTCCCTGTCTGCACTGGCTGTTCAGTCTGTTCCGGCTGACCCGGCTGGGAGGATACATCTGCGGTGGTTTCTCCGGCGGGCGGTGCCTCGGAGCTATGCGGAGCCTCGGCGGATCCCTGCGCGGTCTGGACTGCCTCCGCAGTGGAGGTCTGAGTTGATCCGGTGTTCCCGGTGCAGCCGCACAGCATCGCGAATGCGGCCAGGAGTGCAATGTGCTTTGCGTATTTTGGCATGACTTTCCCTCCCTTTATTACTGGTCACCTCTAAAAACCTTGTTTGAGTGAAAATGTGTATAGCACACCGACTGCTTCTTCAAACCTCCTCGTAAGGCATACAGCCTTACTTCGTCGGCTTTCATCGCATTCGGCGCACTCTACCCATTTTCCCTTTTCAAACCGGTTTTTAGAGGTTCCCAACTAAAAACTCGATGATGAATCCGGAGGGACTGCCGGATTTGTTTCAAGAGATTTAAAAATTTTTAGAATAGTGCAAAAAAATGCCTTCTGGCTTGCTTTATGAGTAAAGGACAATACCGAAAACGGCTGTAAGGTGTTGCCACTAAGGACAAGGAGGTCACTGATGTGCTGATAATCACGAGCGACAATTTCTCTCAATATTACCGGGAACACATTCAGACAGTGTATCGGATAGCGCTTGGAATCATACGTATACCCGAGGAAGCCGAGGATATAGCCGCGGACTGCTTCACGGCAATGATAAACAAGGCGGAATTCAACGATGAGAACCATCTGAAGGCTTGGCTTATAATCACTGCCGAACACAAGGCGCTGAACGTGGCGAAGTCCGCGCGAATGAAAAGAACAGTGCCGCTGGATTCGCTCCCCGAGCGTTCGGCGGAGCCGTGCGGGCGCAAACAGGAGCTCCGTGAAATGGTGCTGGGACTTCCGGACAAGCTGAAAACTGTAACTTACCTTTACTACTACGAAGATATCCCGGTCAGCGACATCGCGGCGGCGGTCGGGATAAGCGGAAACAACGTATACCGGCGGCTTGCGCAGGCGCGGAAACTGCTTAAACTTGCATTAAAGGAGGGAGAGCTATGACAAAGCAGGAGCTTATAAATACATACGATTCCATGTCTATGCCGGAAGAGCATGTCGAAGCCATCGAAGCAAGACTTAAAAAGCTCTACGATAACCCTTCCCCCTCTTCCGCGCCCGAAGTCCCGGAGGAATCCACCAGGGAATACAAGTTTGACAGAAAGAAGCCGTCCGCTGTAAAGGCTGCTGTGATCTCTATTTCTGCTGCGGCAGCGGCTGTGCTTCTGGTGTTCGGCGGAAGGTACCTGATAAATGGACTTCCGATATCCTCTGATCCTCCGCTTGACGCCGAAACTGAAGAAACTTCGGAACCGCCCTATGACACGGAGGAGATACGCTTTGAAAGCGCGGACGACATTCCCGGGTACGAGCGCGCTGGATATTACGACGAATATGAGCATTCCCTGATCCCGGGCGCGGACAGCGGCAAGGCGGGTTCCCTATTCACTCAGCGGCTGCGCGATGGGAAGCCGGTTTCGGTCGTGCGCATAAAGATCACTTCCGCGAACTCCTGGGATGAAATGAATTACACCGAATACCACGCGGTAATTACAGAGTGCCTTTCCGGAAAGCAGCTTAACCTGAATATTTCAAATGAGGTAACTTTCCGGCTTGGAAGCACGCATTCTGAACAGATTATCGGCGAGCCTTCCCTTGCCGTGGGCGACGAGCTTATTGCAGCCGCAGCCGAGGACGGCGGTGAGAAATCCCTTGTTGATCCCGAAGAGCTGCTGTTCGAGTGTTTCACGGTCAAGGGACGGAATTTCGCGGCGCAGCGGCATTGGTATTGGCTCGACCTTGCGGATAACGCCTTTAACCATCAGCACGGAGATATCCGCCGTATCACTACTGTAACCGATGATCCGGTTTCTTACTACGGCATTTATGAGCAGGGCGAGCTTGCCGCAGCGCTGGAGAAACTGGTGCTTGCCTCGGACGAAGCGCTTTCCCTCGGCACAGAGCCGCTTCCAGGCCTGTACAGCGATTTCACGCTTGATTTCGGGCTTATCGAGCCGTTCTGCTATTACTGGTTCGATGAAAACAACGAGCTTATCAGCATCGACGCGCGGGAAGACATTTTTGGAAACGTCCACGGTCTGGACGACGAGGACGTTCCCGACGTGTACTGCGCTGGCTTCTGCGAGGACGAACTCGGCTGGTATATGCAGGCTTCCAATAGAAACGGCGGAGACAGCATGTACTGGATAGCAAAAAATGATCCGGAGCATATGTACCGATATGATTTCGGCAGCGACAGTTCGCATACAAGAAGCGATTACTCCGAGCGCTATATAAGGCAGGGGAAGGGCGACTGGTCGTTCTCCGACCCGAACAACGACGGCAGCTTTTACGTTTCCGCACAGCAGATAAGCGGCAGGCAGCCGGTCGAAAACTATGTCGGGAAGATATCCTGGCTCGGCAAGGAAAAGCTCTGCGCTGATCACGGAGAGAGCTGGGCGGCGGAGTTCAACAAGTGGTACGACTGCGGCGAAACCATTGAAATGGACGGGTTCAGCTATACCCGCAGGCTGCTGATGGGCGCAGGCGGCGGGAAATCTCCATATTATTACGGCGTGGGTGACGTCTGGCTCATCGACCACACCGACACAAGAATAGTCGCGGCGTTCCGCTTTACCGCCGATGATGATGTCAGCAATCATGCTGCTGCGCGGTATTTTATCCTCACTGCGGAATACCAGAACGGAACATGGCAGGAAAGCTGGCAGGAGCGTACAAATATCGACGCAATGATGATGCAGGGAGTTATCGCGCCTGCAAATTTCAGCTCCGGATACCGCGACGAGCGGTTCGCGTGGGGTACGGACTACTATGCTGCGCTGATAACCACAGGTTCTGACCTGTTTAGCTATGACCGGGCAACTGATGAATACTACCTGATAAATTCCTACGAGTACTCGCGTTATCTACAGATCGACGATGTGCTGTATATTATCGGGCAGGAGCCCGACAGCAGCGGAATGTACCTTTCGGCTTATCAGGTAGGTTCGGGAGAGCTTTCGTTCCAGAGCCCGTATATAGCGGGAAGTTCAGCAAAGGAGTTCTTCCTTTCGCCGGACAAGAAATACATTATGATAGTAACAGCCGATGGCGATGGGCAGGAGCGGCTTTATGTCTGCGACCGGTATACGGCCGAGTTTGCGGCAGCAGCTGTGAATACCTCCGGTGAAACGCAGTTCGCGCTGGACGACAGCGGATTCACTATAACGAAAGACGGCATGAAACAGCGTACCGACTATGATTTTGAAAGCCTCGACGGAGGGCAGGGAGGTTCATCAGGCATACCGTCCGATGGTGAAAGCGGCTGCATTCTTGTAACCTCCCCGTACATAAACCGCGGTGAAATGCAGACCACTTTCGTTGAAAGCTCGCTGTATTACTACGATACGGCTGAGAAAAAATACAGTCTGCTGATTAAAGGAAATTTCAAGGCGGGCGTCGAGGACGGAAAAACCGTCTACGTGGTAATGGACGCAGGTCAGGGATACTGCGTTTACAGCGCAGAAAACGGAGATTGCCGGACGCTCGTGGACAGCGCATTCTTTGAGCTTCATGAAGTTCCGTCTGATAATTTCACAGTTGAGGTGCGTTCAGGCAGAAATCTTGCTATTATATTTGAGGACGCTAATAATACAGTCTGGCAGTTCGATAAGTACACCGGAAAGTTCATCACGGGCGAAACGCCCGCCGGTGAGGATCCTCTGCTTACGGAAAACGCCCCGGCTGAGGGCGGGGCGTACTACGATGATGTGTTCAAAGAATTTAACATGAATCCTTCCATCACAGGGTATTCTTCCTATGAGGATCTGATCGGCCTTCTGAAGGAAGCGGAGACGCACTACGGCTCAAAAGCGCAGTTTGATCTGTGCCGTACGGTGCTCGTCCTGCCGCAGAAGGAGGCGCGGAAGTATGTTGGATCTTCTGGCGATAGAACTGTCTACGAGGTTCAGATAATAGAAAATCTGATAACCGGGGAACAGCTTGACAAAACTGTAATGCTTGTTATGACGATGGGTTCGCCGGAGATTCAGGAAAAGGGCGACCCTATCTACGCGCCGGGCGAGCTTTTCACCTGCGCAATGCTTGAGGACTCTGAGAAAGGCTGCATGCAGGCGGTTTACGGTTATCGCTACGATGTTCGGCTTGACGGAAACAACAGAATAGCATATTCCCGCCGGAATCTGGAGCTTGACGGCCTGGCTCTCTCAGATTCGCAGGATGTATCGATAAGCGCAGTGACGAGCACCTCAAAGAACCCCGCTGTATATTCTCAGCGTCTGCCGCTTTCGTCGGTTGCGGATTTTGTGGCAGGAGAATGGTCAAAAAAAGGGATAGGATAGAGATTATCCACATATTAAATGCTGAAGCGGGGCTGGAAACATCCCCGCTTCTTTATGTAATGAGTCATTACCGGGTTGTTATCCGCAGCTAAGTCAAAGATCAACCTTATATAATAAGAGATCAACCCGAGATTTTTCGGTTTTTGCGTTCGGCTCAATGGAGCCTCGTCTTAGTCAAAAAAGCAAAAACGCCAGTCCCACTCCGGGACTGGCGAGAAAATATCGGTACGGTTTCCGCTGATAAATCAGCGGAAACGACTGGCACCCCTTGTAGGAATCGAACCTACAACTGCCCCTTAGGAGGGGGCTGTTATATCCATTTAACTAAAGAGGCATTCAACACTTAAATAGTATATCACAAACCGCGAGGTAATTCAAGGGCAAACAGTAAATTTAGCTATTCTGCATAAAATTCCCGGAGATTTTTGTTGATAATCAAGAATACTATGCATTTAGAGGTGAATAATACATCACAAAACGATCAAAAAAATATAAGAGGGATCCATGATTAGGTAATTTGCTTAATTGGGGTAAAACCGCATTGCAATAGGGTTTGTTGAGTGCCGAATTTAAGCGGTTACAAACCGTTAACAATTGTGAATAAAAAATGACGAAAGATTTATACAAATTGCACATTGACGAAAAGCCCCCGAAAATGTTATATTGTATTACAAGGATATCTGTGTCCCGATGCACAGTGTATGCCTTGAACGGTTTTCCCGCCGGGTAATGCTCCGGCAGGTAAAGTTTTTAATAAGGAGGATCATTCTAATGAAGATCACAAAGATTCTTTCCGCAGTAGCTGCAGCAGCAGTAGCAACAGCCGCTGTCTCCGCAACTGCAGGCGCAACCCTTACCATTCCTACTGGAATCAATACCGGTCTGTCTGCGACAACAGGCATGTGGATGGTAGCTCTTTACAACTCCCCTGATGAGACAACAGGCAACCCTGGCATTGACTACGGCATCGACCTTACTTCTATTGCTTCCATCTCCGTAACGGTTACTCCCTCCGATCCTGACTGGTGGGACGGCACGTTCGGCGGCGGAATCATCACTTCCTGCGGCCCTGCTTCCGCTACTCCCGCAGACCACAACTGGCCTTCCAACGAGTTCTGGGGAGTTCTCGACGAGGATCTCGGCCTTGAGACTCTCGCTACTGACAAGCCCGTTCAGTTCGTTAAGACCGGCGACCTGACTTACACCGGCACCGTTACTCTCGACGACAGCAACTGCATCTATGATGTAGCTTCCATTGAGGGTGGCTACGCTCAGGTTGGTATCCAGGAGTGGGGCGCTACAATGCTCGACATGACCGTTACCGATCTTACCTGCTATGACGCTGCCGGCAATGTTATCATTTCCTTCGACGGCGCAGGCTATGTAGATTCCGATAACGCTGCTCAGGCTCCTGCTGCTGACGACAACACCGCAGCTACAGTTGACGCCGAGGCTCCCGCAGACACCACTGCTCCCGCAGACACCGCTGCCACCACCGAGAAGGGCTCTCCTGACACCGGCGTTGAGGGCATCGCAGCTGTTGCAGGCGTTGCAGTAGTAGCAGCCGGCGCAGTTCTCCTCTCCAAGAAGAGAAAGTAATTTAATTCGTTTGTTGCCTGTTTCGGCAGGATACATATTTATTTTAAGGAGGATCATTCCTAATGAAGATCACAAAGATTCTTTCCGCAGCAGCTGCAGCAGTTGTAGCTGTATCTGCAGTAGCAGTTAGCGCAAGCGCAGACTTCCGCCCCGTTACCGGCGGCACTGAGTACTGCCTCGCAGACGGTACCGGCAACTACGGTGTCTGCCTGTTCTCCGACGGCACCAACAAGGATAACGTTCCCGCAATGTCCCTTGATATCGACCTCTCCCAGGTTACTCACGTTGCATTCACCTTCGATGTAATCGACGACGCTGACAACCGCGACTGGTGGGACGGCATGGGCGGCGGTGCTATCGTTGTTTCCGCACACTCCGACAAGACCAACGAGGACGCAGATCTGTACAACAAGTACAACTGGGCAACTGCTGGCAACTTCTGGGGCGTTATCGACGAGGATCTCGGCCTTGAGACCCGCGACGATACTCAGGGTATCCTCGCTGAGAAGGTTGGCGACTACACCTACAAGATCGAGGCTGACGTTATCAACCCTGTTGCTAACGGCGACATCGGCAACCTCTCCCTCTACAGAATCTTCATGCAGGTATGGAGCTTCACAATGTCCGATATCGAAGTTGTAAAGACCGAGCTGTCCGACGCTAACGGCAACGTTCTCGCTACATTCGACGCTCTTGGCAACGTAACCTACGGTGCAGGCGCTGCCGCTGACGAGACTCCCGCTGCTGATGACAACACCGCTGCTGACGCTGCTACAGTAGACGCTGAGGCTCCTGCAGCTACTACCACCACCACCGAGAAGGGCTCTCCTGACACCGGCGTTGAGGGTATCGCTGCTGTTGCTGGCGTAGCTGTTGTAGCTGCTGGCGCAGTTGTTCTCTCCAAGAAGAGAAAGTAATTCACTTACATAGTGAAAAAAAGAAAATTTCAGAATTTTTTAAAAAAGCTGAAACTTTTCTTCAAAGTTCCGTGACTACCGTAGTGCAAAAGGTCAATGAGAAAAAATTCAAAAACTTTTTAAAAGTTTTTGAAACTTTTTCGAGTTCGCCGCTGACTACGGTGGTGAGCGGAAATTGATCCGTTTAACACATCCGAGTGCCCGATAACTCAGAGATGTTTTAAAAAACAATAACTAGGAGGACTATTATGTTAAGAAGAAGAATTCTTGCTTCTGCTATGGCATCTGTAATGGCTATTGGTTCCGTTGCAGTTGTAGCTTCCGCAGAAGACACAGCCGCTGCTACCAAGCAGGTTAAGACAAAGGCTGACCTCGAGGCTCTGGTAAAGAGCTACGATTCTTTCCGCGCTAAGGAAATCAACGACTACGGTTCTATGTCTGGCGAGAAGTTCCTGGACGCCCTTGAGTATGCTGATAATGTTATCAACGACAGCGCTTCTACTGTTGATGATTACACTGTAGCTTACCAGATGGTAACAGCAACTTACAACTCTCTGAAGATCTACACCACAGAAGAGCTCGCTACCCTCATCAAGGCTAACAAGTCTAAGTATGACTCCAAAAACATCCTCAACGATGAGCTGAACGACAACCTGTATGATGGCGACAAGTGGGATAAGTTCGTAAGCGAGTATGAGAGTGCAGAGGACGTTCTTGATTCCAAGGATTCCCGCATCATCTCTGATGCTTACGAGAGCCTGACTGACGCAGCTGCTAACCTCGGTGGTCTTACCGTTGTTACAAAGGCTCAGTTCAGAACCGCTCTGAAGAACTACGAGACCCAGAAGCAGAACATCTACAGATATGATACATGGAGAAGAGGTACTGTAAGCGGCGATCTCGGCGGCGTTGATGATTCCTGGAAGTTCAGCGTAAACACTTCCTACGGCGCTCTCTACAGCGTAATCACCAATGATGAGACCGACTTCTACAACATGTACGATGAGCTCGATTCTTACAAGAACGTAAGCAAGACCAGTAAGGAAGACATCGTAAAGGCATATAAGAAGGCATCTTCTTATGCAACAATCCTCGGCGCTTGGGCTCCTGATGACACTGCAAGAGCTTCCAAGGCTACTGTTAAGAGCCTCATCGACAAGTATCGTGGAGTACTCGTATTCAACTACGACAGAGATGACGCTTACGCTCTGCTCGACCAGATCGCAGCAAAGACCACTCTCGGATATGACAAGGATAAGTCCGCTGACGAGCCTTGGACTCTCGAGGTTGCTGAGAAGGTTTCCGTTGATGACTACTCCAACCAGTGGCACAACTCTGGTAGCGTAACAAAGCTTACCGAGGCACACATCAATGTAAAGAACACCAATGTTGCAGTTTACATTCCTACCAAGGATAACCTGTGGACTGGCGACCCGATCCTGGCTGCTGGTGATGATTATAAGACCAACAAGATCAGCGGTGTATCCTACAAGCTCTTCAGCAAGGGCAGCACAATCGACCTGACTGATTACATCAACGTAACTGCTGCTGATGTAAACGCTCACAAGAATGACGCTTACGCTCCTGCTGTAGCTGTTAAGGCTGAAAAGACCACTGCTGGTGACGAAGCAAGAACTGCTGTTGCAGCTGCTAACAAGGCTATCGCTGCAAACGACGCTAACGCTACCAACGTAGCAGCAGTTGATACCGCTGTAGCTGCTAAGGACGCAAAGATCCAGGAAGCTTGGAAGACCTTCAAGACCGGCTATCTGGCTGCTTATGCAAACTTAAAGACAGCTATCAAGGCAGTTGAGAATGCACTCAATGCTTCTTCTTCCGCTGCTAAGACTGCTACTCCGGCTTCCAGCGATGTTGACGCGATCCTGGCAGCAGGCGATGACCTCAAGGCTGCTATCGTTGCAATGAACGAGTACTTCGGCGAGAACGGCGTAAATGGTGCAGCTCTTGCTACTTATGGAAACGCTATTGGCTGGGACAGCACTTTAATTCCGTGGGATGCTACTGGTGCGGCTAAGGAAGTTGTTAAGGCAGCTCAGCCCATCGTTGACAGCGTTGCTGACATCAAGAAGGAAGCATATCCTAGAGATGCATTCGTTGAGGAGCAGTACACCAAGTATGGCCTGTCCAACAATACCGAGAACGAGGGCACTGATTCCTATGGTGATAAGATCGGCGAGTGGATCTTCAAGGACTACGTTCAGCTCACAACTGACGCTATCCAGACCACAAAGGGCAAGACCGCACAGATCAAGCACGTTGACCTTGCTACAGCTCTTGAGCTTGCTGAGCTCTACATCGAGGGCGACAAGACCAAGCTTGCTGACGCTGCACAGAACGACATCTACAACCTCTGCGACACAACTGGCGAGTTCGTTGAGGGCTCCGCTAAGGGTTCCGCAGCTGAGTGGACTGTTGTATACAGATACCTGAGCTACGCTCTGTCTGACAAGTATGATCTGGTTGCTGCTAAGTACACCAAGGCACAGGTTGCTGATCTGCTTGAGAAGTCCTATGACCTCGCTGAGAAGACTGGCGACGCTGGTCTGTTCGCAGCTCACCACGATACTCTCGTTGATGTACGTAAGGAAGCAAGCGAGTGGATCGCAGCTGCTAACAAGGAGAAGAAGTACAAGGATAACGTAAGTGCTCCTAACGGCGTACTCGCTACATCCATGTATGAGAAGCTCAAGAATGCATACGATGCACTTGAGAAGGACTACAACGCATTCAAGTACAGCTTCGGTGAGATCTACGTTGCTCTCTCCACTTACGCTGAGATGATCGACGAGGGCGAGCTCGTTGCTAACGACACTCTGAAGACCGCTATGGAGCAGACCGCTCTGAAGCTCTCCACTGTTGAGTCTCTCGACGATGCACTCTACAAGGATGGTTGGGAAGCTAACACAGCCGTTGACTGGACCATCGACAACGATGCATACACAAGCGATCGTTTCTTCAACGATTACAACAGAGTATTCACCAGCAACGATAACTATGAGCTGGCTACTAAGACCACAGCTGGCAAGGCAAAGATCCATAAGCCTGATGATTCTTCCGCTGCTAAGTCCCACAAGGAGCTGAAGGAAGCTTATGAGGCTCTGCTGGCTGAGGTTACTAAGCAGACCACTCCTACAACTGTTCTCGGCGATGTAAACGGCGACGGCGTAGTTAACGCTCTCGACGCTGCTGCAATCCTGAAGGCTGTTGTAAACAACACTGCTATCGACGTAGCAGTTGGCGACTACAACGCTGACGGCGCAGTTAACGCTCTTGACGCTGCTGCTATCCTGAAGTTCGTTGTATCCAAGGCTTAATTTCAGCATAGACTGATACTAACGCTTAATTGGTTTCACCCCGGGGCGCAAGCCCCGAGGCGGAACTTAATTAATAAGCTATAAAAAAATATGGAGGAAAACTATATGAAGAAGATTCTTTCTCTCGGCGTTGCTGCTGCAGTTGTATCTCTGACCGCTGTTGCTGCTTCTGCTGCTATCGCTCCTGCATTTGACACAGATGCTCCTGTTGCAGGCGGAACCTTAACTGTTCAGGTCGTTGCTAACGGCATGACACAGGAAGCTACTACTTTCACTGTTAACGCTTCTGAGGGTCTGACCCTTACCGCTAACGAGGCTGTTACCGGTGGTATCTTCAGCACTGAGACCAACAAGTTCGCTTGGGCTGGCACTGCAGTTCCCGCTGACGGCACTGTTCTCCTGACCCTCACCTACACTGTTGACGCTGCTGCTGATGCAGAGGTTTCCGTATCTCTGACTCCTGACGCTGGCTTCACAGACATCTCTGCTGACGCTGTTGCAGCTGTAGTTGTTGCTGGTGCTTCCACCGACGTTCCTAACGTAACTGTTGAGACCACTGAGACTGTTGAGACTGTTGAGTCCACCGAGCAGCCCACTGTAATCGAGACAGCTGAGACTGATGAGACCACCGAGACCGTTGACACCAAGCCTGCTGATGATGGCAAGGGCAACCCTGGTACTGGTGTAGCTCTGGCTGTAGTTCCTGCTGTTCTGGCTGGCGCTGCAATCGTAGTTGCTAAGAAGAGAAAGTAATTCAGTAACAACTGAATGAACCTCGCTTCTAAAGGTTAACAAGATCCCGTCCCGCAAGGGGCGGGATTTTTGTGTTTCCGGATGTCTGAATCGAAGTTTCGGGTGTATAGTCAGATTTAATAAACTTTTGCAAAATTGTTTGTGCACAATGACGGAGAAAGGCTAAAGTCAAAAGTATTTAAGAAAATAAGTTAATTGCGAAAAAATGTAAGTTTGCCGTGGCACAAAATATAGAATAAGATGTGAGCAAAAACGCAACCTAACACAATATATAGAATGGAAGGGTTTTGCAACTAAAAGTTGGCTCAGAGAAAGGTTGTGAAGCGCAATTTATATAACATGACTAAAAAAAGGCGTGGGTTATTGACATTAGCGGTTAAATTTGATATAATTAATACGGTATATATGATGGCGGTGTTATGGAATCGTGTGTATTCCGTCAGAATTCCGCGGACATGAGAGGTTTATATGAACAGCATAATTGAAGCCCGGAATGTCTGCATGGACTTCGCAATCGGGGACGGAAGCATCGTACATGCACTAAAAGGAATAAACCTACAGATACCGCCTAACCGGTTGTCTGTACTGCGCGGACGTTCCGGTTCGGGCAAAACTACTCTAATAAATATCCTCGGCGCACTTGATCGACCAACATCGGGGGAGGTCATGTTCCTGGAGGACGGACGCGATATCACAAAACTCCCGGATAAGGAGCGTGACCGGCTAAGGCGGGTCGATATGGCGTTTGTGTTCCAGTCGGTTGCGCTGATCTCCACCATGACAGCGTTTGAAAATGTCGAATTTGCACTTCGGCTAACGAAGCTTCCATATAAGGAGCGCGTCGAGCGTGCCCGGCAGAGCCTGATCCAGGTGGGTTTGGAGAAAAGAATGGATCACCGTCCCGGCGAGATGTCAGGCGGTGAACAGCAGAGAGTTGCAATCGCCCGAGCGATATCGCACTCGCCAAAAATCATTTTTGCCGATGAGCCTACAGCGGAGCTTGACTCCCCGACAGCAATGGCGGTAATGAAGCTCTTCAGAGACCTTGTAAGGCAGAATGATCTGACAATAGTAATGACAACGCATGACACCACAATGATGGATTTGGCTGATATCGTTTACACGCTGGAAGACGGCGTGATTTCTGATGTTAAGGAGAATCAGCCGGAGGAGGGCGCAGATGCCTAAAAAGGTGCTTCTAGCCCCGCCTGAAAACATCATGGTGCAGGCTGAGAATCTCGTGAAGATCTACAAATCGCGCGATGTCGAAGTAATGGCGCTCCAGGGTCTTGACCTCACGGTCGAGCGCGGGGAGCTGATGGGGATCGTCGGGGCCAGCGGAAGCGGCAAGTCTACATTGCTGAACATGCTCGGCGGACTCGACAGGCCATCAGCGGGAAGCCTTTACGTAGACGGCGTTGATATGCTGAAATTCACAGAGAAGGATTTCATAGAATATAAGCGAAAGACCGTAGGGTTTGTGTGGCAGAACAACGCACGAAACCTTATTCCATACCTGACCGCCAAGCAGAACGTCGAAATGCCGATGCTGCTCTCCGGGTTCAGCGGAAGGAGCCAGCGGGCAGACGAGCTGCTCGACATGGTCGGACTTTCACACCGCAAGAACAGCCGGCTGGATCAAATGTCCGGCGGTGAGCAGCAGAGGGTTGCGATAGCGATAGCGCTTTCGAATAACCCGAAGCTTCTGCTTGCGGACGAACCGACCGGTTCAGTCGACACGGCGACGTCAAAACTGATACTGGACGTGTTCAGAGAACTTAACAGGGCAATGGGCGTTACTATTATAATTGTAACGCACGATACAAAGCTTTCAGCACAGATAGACCGCGTGGTGGCGATCCGGGACGGAAAGACATCTACCGAGCTTGTGCGGAAGCCGGGCATTGCAAAGTCGTTCGGCGAACTGAACGAGCAGGATGAGACCTCGCACGAGGAACTCGCCGTGCTTGACAGGGCAGGGCGGCTTCAGATCCCCAAGGAGTACCTTGAGGAACTCGGGCTGCGGGGCGGCGACAAAGTCCGCGTCGAGCTTGAGGAAGGCAAGATCTCCATTTACCCGCGCGGCATCGCGGACAAGGCTAGTAAATAATCGGGAGGGAGAACCCGATTTGCTGCAAAGCAGTATTTAGGAAAGGTGGATTTCACTGTGGCAAAAGAGCGAAAAGCCAGACTGAAGAGAGTCACTTCATTGTTCATGTCAGCCGTAATGGCGGCGACTCTCGTACAGGTCCAGCTGGCGCCCGGCGCTGCTGCGGAGGAGGAGAGCGCAGACTCATCGTCCTCCACGACCGTTAACGCGGACAGCCTGAGCATCGTCAGCAACAAAAACGCGTACAGAAAGTACATAGCAAGATATCCGGACGCTGCAAAGCCGATGGAAGAGGTCAACATTGACGTTACAAAGTTCGAGCAGAGCGACGACATCGATGTTCAGCTCGAGGACTACGACGGCGAAAAGAAGTGTGTAGCCTGGGTGGACTGCGAAGGCACCCTGACATGGAAGTTCGACGTTAAGACCGCTGGTCTGTACAACCTCGAGATGTTCTATCACCCCATCACCGCGACCAACACCACCATCGAGGTCGAGATGAAGATCGACGGAGAGTATCCGTTCGACGAGGTGAAGCTGGTAGAGATTGACCGCTACTGGCAGAACGAAACCCAGATCGGCTGGGACGCACGCAAGAAGAACCAGAAGCGTCCTCCCCAGGTTGAGTACAACACCTGGGTAACATACCCGATCAAGGATAAAGACGGACTTATCAATACTCCGTACTTCTTCTACCTTTCCGAGGGCGAGCATGAAATCTCGCTCACAGGTATAAAGACCAACTTCTACCTCAAGAGCATGAAGTTCTACAACACCGAGGAGCTGCCCAGCTATGCGGACATCAAGCCCACACAGGAGCAGATCGACGCTACTCCGGCATTCGGCAGCAGCGAGGATATAGGTCACATCGAGGCAGAGAACACTTACTACACAACATCCTCGACCCTGTATCCTACATACGACAGAACTGACTACTCCGTCAGCCCGTCTCACCCGGTAAACAAGCGCTACAACACAGTCGGCGCTGATACCTGGGATCAGGCTACCCAGACCATCGCATGGCAGGTAGAGATTCCTGAGGACGGTTACTACAAAATGCAGATCAGATGCCGTCAGAGCACGATGCGCGGATTCTTCTCCAACCGCCGCGTCTACGTTAACGGCGTTGTTCCCTGCAAGGAGCTTGACGATATCAGGATCCAGTACAACCCTAACTGGCAGACTGTTGAACTCAAGGACGAAAACGGCGAGTACATCTATCTGTACCTCCACAAGGGTACTAACGAGATCGCACTCGAGGCTATTCCGGGCGACATCGGTCCGGTAATGGAGCGCCTTGACGACCTCATCTTCCAGATGAACTACTACTACAGACGTATCCTCATGATCACCGGTCCTTCCCCCGACGAGTACAACGACTACTACCTCGAGGATCAGATCGACGGTCTGTTTGACTTCCTCCAGACTGCTGTAGATACTCTCTACGCAGAGAAGGCAGGTATCGAGTCACTCACTGGTCAGGGCTCCGAGGCTTCAACGCTTCAGACTATGGCGGTTATCCTCCAGATGGCTATTGACCACCCCGAGGATCTCCCGCAGATGCTTTCTTCCATCAAGGATCAGATCTCCGCTGTTTCCGCATGGATGAGAGACTATCGTGACCAGCCGCTTGAGATCGACTATATCGAGGTAAAGTCCACGCACGATAATTTCCGCGACAGCTCCACGAACTTCTTCTCAGCTCTCGCATTCGGCTTCCAGGCGTTCATCGGCTCCTTCTTCGAGGATTACACCTCCGTGTCTGACTCCACAGGCGTTGAAAAGACGATGAACGTATGGGTTTCCCTCGGCCGTGACCAGGCTACTGTTGTTAATGAGCTGGTAAGCTCCGAGTACAACCCCAACAGCGATACCAAGGTAAGCATCTCGCTGGTACAGGGCGCCGTTCTTGAGGCAACTCTCGCCGGCAAGGGTCCTGAGGTCGCACTGTTCATCGGCGGCGACTTCCCTGTAGTCTGCGCTTCCAGAGGTCTGCTTGTCAACCTCAAGGAACAGCCCGGATACGATTCCGTCGTAAGCAGATTCACACCTGACGTTACAACTCTTTATGAGTTCAACGGCGGCGTTTACGGACTCCCGCTCACCGAGAACTTCCCGATGCTCTTCTACCGTACCGACGTACTGGAGGAACTGGGCTACACCGAGCCTCCCGCAACATGGGACGACCTCATCAACATGCTGCCTGATATCCAGAGAAAGTACCTTGAGGTTGGTCTGATCCTTCCGTCCAACATCTCTTCTCAGGTATTCGACGCAGGCAACACGTTCGTACTGCTGATGCTCCAGACAGGTCAGGATTTCTATAACTTCGACGAAGCAAGCGGTCAGTACGTTTCCACAACATTCGATACAGAGGCTGCCGTTGAGGCGTTCACCAAGTGGACTAAGTTCTACACGGTTTACGACTTTGACCAGACCTACGACGCATTCACACGATTCAGAACCGGTGAGATGCCGATGCTGCTCCAGAACTACGCGTTCTACAACCAGCTCAGCGTTGCGGCTCCTGAGATCAAGGGTCTGTGGTCATTCGCACACGTTCCGGGTTCCTATGTGACCGACGAGAACGGCAACAAGGTCAAGGACGAAAACGGCAACTACAAGATCAACTACACGGCAAACTCCGGTTCCTCCGGTGCAGTTATCTTCACAAGCTGCAAGGACGTAGGCGCAGCTTGGAACTTCATCGACTGGTTCACCACCACAGATGTTCAGGTAGAGTACGGTAAGACGATCGAGGCCATCATGGGCCCGATGGGTCGTTACGACACCGCAAACGTCGAGGCGCTTTCCAGACTGAACTGGTCTACTTCTGAGTACGCTAAGATCAGCGACCAGATGAACAATCTGAGAGAAGTTCCGATCATTCCGGCTTCCTACGCAGTTACACGTAACGTTTACAACGCATTCAGAGCGGTTGTAAACAACCAGAAGAATCCGAGATATCAGCTCAGCTCCTACAACAGAGACATCAACTCTGAGATCGTAAGAAAGCTGAAGGATCTCGGCTACTACAATGGTTAAGGTCAATGCCCTTCCCGCGAAAGCGGGAGGGATACCGTACCATAAGAAAAATAGGAGGAATCAGCTTGTTCGGTAAAGAGAAATCGCAGTATATCGAGGACAGCAAGTTCCGTTATACGATGCGTGAAATGAAGAAGAACGGCAGCGCATATATCCTCGCTCTCCCGTACTTCCTTTTGTTCCTGATATTCACAGGTATACCGGTCGTTATCTCCCTCCCTGTAGGCTTCACGAACTTCAACATGGTTCAGTTCCCGCAGTGGGTAGGACTCAGCAACTTCTATACTCTGTTCCTTCAGGACGACGTTTTCCTTATTGCTATCCAGAATACGCTTGTATTCGCTATCATCACCGGCCCGGTCAGCTACATCGCGTGCTTCCTGCTGGCTTGGCTCATCAATGAGATGCCAGGCCCGCTGAAAACTGTATTTACATACATTTTCTATGCTCCGACCCTTGCTGGTAACATCTACGCAACATGGCAGCTCATCTTCTCCGGCGATACCTACGGCTTCCTGAACTCCGTTCTCATCAGCCTTGGTCTCATCAACGGCCCTCAGCAGTGGCTGACCGACGCAAGATACATTCTCATGTGCGTAATCATCGTACAGATGTGGATGTCGCTTGGCGCAGGCTTCCTTTCTCTGCGTGCAGGCTTCCAGGGCATTGATAAGTCCGGCTACGAGGCTGGCGCTATCGAGGGTATCAAGAACCGCTTCCAGGAACTGCTCTATATCACGATCCCCGCTATGGGCCCGCAGCTTCTGTTCGCGGCTGTAATGCAGATCACATCTTCCTTCACCGCTGGTGATATCGGCAGATTCCTGACCGCATTCCCGTCTACTGACTACGCAGCGCACACGATCATGACCCACGCATTCGACTACGGTTCAGTCCGTTACGAAATGGGTTACGCCTGCGCTATCTGCTTCCTGCTGTTCATCGTGATGATACTCGTTAACAACGTTATCCGCAAGGCGATGGCAGGAATACTCGATACTTAAGGAGGACGGAAGATGCGCATTATTAAGAAAAGAAAAAAGTGGGGAGGCTCCCGCGGCGGTGATATCGCGATCTTCATTCTGCTCGTGCTTATCGGTCTGTTCATGCTCTTCCCGATCTATCTGTCGGTAATCCAGTCGATCAAGCCAGTCGAGGAACTGTTCGTGTTCCCGCCTAAGCTCTACGTTCAGCGACCCACCTCGCAGAACTTCGAGGACATGCTGAAGGTTGCAGGCTCCCTTGACGTACCGTTCTCAAGATACGTTTTCAACTCCGTATTCGTTTCTGTAGTCGTTACAGTAGCCCAGCTCTTCCTTTCATCTTCAGCAGCTTACGTGCTGTCGAAGGTCAAGGCTCCGGGCGTAAAGGCTATGAACAAGGTCATTGAAATTGCCCTTCTGTTCACTTCCTCTGTAACCTACATCGTACAGTACATCGTTATGGCTGGTATGGGCATGATCGATACATACTGGGCTATCACGCTGCCGTACATCGCAACTCCTATGGGTCTGTTCCTTATGAAGCAGTTCATGGGTCAGATCCCCGAAAGCATGATCGAAGCCGCAAAGCTCGACGGTGCGAGCCACCTCAGAGTTTGCTGGCAGATCGTAATGCCGAACGTTAAGCCTGCATGGCTCACCCTGATGATATTCGCATTCCAGGGCGCTTGGCAGATCACCGGCTATCTGTTCGTTTATTCCGAGCAGCTCAAGCCTATTCCTATCGTAATGCAGCAGATCGCAGCGGCAGGTATTGCGCGACAGGGCGTATCGTCAGCGACAGTTGTTGTGCTGATGCTGCCACCTATGATACTCTTCCTTATTCTCCAGAGTAACGTCGTTGAAACGATGGCTCACTCCGGTCTGAAGGATTGACCTGCTGTACAGAACAGCGATTCTATTTACGAAAGGATGATTTTAGTGCCATCAATCAAGCGCATTGCAGCGCGCTTGACGGCTGCGGCTATGGCTGCGGTCACGCTCATGACAAGCGTTGCGTATGCAGATGAGCCATATGACGGATATAACTACGACTGGTGGGGCGACCCGGTTCCCTCACAGAACGGCTACGTTGTAGATAAGGTCATCACCGGTGCGGACATCGGTGTTGGCACCCTCTCCGAGCCGAGCGACATGTTCTTTTCCGACCTCGGCGACCTGTATCTTGCCGATTCGGCATACAAGCCAACAAGCGGTTCTGATAGCGCAAAGGGAAGGATCATCGCCACCGATGAGAACTTCCAGCTCAAGTTTACTGTTGAATCCCTCGATTTCTCCGGAGTCCAGGACTGGCTCGACACGAAGAACAGCGAGCTGAACACCGGCGCGATCTCCCAGGCGGATTTCAATAAGATTACAAACCTCAGCTTCAACGGTCCTACCGGCGTTTATGTTGACGTTGACGAGGGAGAGTCCACAATCTACGTTGCGGACAATTCCAACGACCGCGTTGTTGCATTCACAGTCGACGAGATCGGCACCGACGAGTACAAGACCTCCGTCGGCAAGGTAAAGGTAGTTTATACAAGACCTGACGCTTCAATGTACGATTCTTCCGTAACGTTCAACCCCAGCAAGGTTCTGGTTGACGCTGCGAAGAACGTGTACGTCTGCATCAAGTCCATCACAAAGGGCGCGGCAGTGTTCTCCAAGGAAGGCGACTTCAACGGATATTTCGGTGCGAACCGAGTAGAGGCTACCGGCGAGGTCCTGATGAACGCATTCTGGAAGCTCATATTCAGCCGTGAACAGGCAAAGAGGATGAGAAGAAGCGTTCCTGTCGAGATCTCCAACTTCGACATCGACTCCGATAACTTTATTTACACAGTTACCGAGTCCAAGTCTGCGGATACAGATATCTTAAAGAAGCTGAACTCCGCAGGTACGAACATCTACACAAACCTGGGCTACTCTGATTACACATTCGGCGACGCGCTGACCAAGTACTACAGAGGTCAGACCTACTCTTCACAGATAACTGATATCGACGTTTCCGCAGACGGAACGATCAATCTGCTCGACCTCAAGACCGGACGCGTGTTCCAGTACGACGACGAGTGCCAGCTCCTGTTCATCTTCGGCGGCATCGGTCAGCAGAAGGGTACGTTCAACATCGTAAACGCAGTTGAGAGCCGCGGAAGCAATGTGTATGTACTCGATGGACGTAAGTGCTCCATCACGGTATTCAAGCAGACCGAGTTCGGTTCCATCGTTCACAACGCTATCGCGCTGTTCAACAAGGGCAAGTACGAGGAAGCAAGACAGCCGTGGGAGGAAGCGCTCCGCCGCGACAGCAACTACTGGCTGGCATACATCGGTCTCGGTAACGCTTACCTGAACGAAGGCGACTACGATACCGCGATGAAGTACTTCTACTACAACTCCAAGTCCGGCTACAACGACGCGTTCAAGAGCTGGCGTATGAACTTCATCAGAGACAACTTCACCGTATTCGCTATAGTCATTCTGGTGCTTCTGGTAGGTATCTACGTGCTTTCCACCTGGAGGAACAAGGTACGTGCAAGGAAGCGCACAGAACAGGAAAAATTGTTCAAGGAACGCAATAAAGGAAAGGAGGACGTCTGATTTATGAGATTCAATCTTGATATGCCGGCATGGAAATGGCCGTTCTACATCATGCGTCATCCGTTCGAAGGCTTTGAGGATCTCCGCTGGAAGAAAGCCTACAACATGAAGGTGGCTCTCGTCATCGTTGCGCTGCTCTTTATCGTGAGCGTGTGCAGCGAGCTCATGACAGGCTTCCTGTTCAATACCGCAGCGGTAAAGATCTTCAACATCGTTCCGATCATAATCCGCACAATCGTAATATTCTTCACATGGGTAATAGGCAACTGGGCGCTGTGCACACTGTTCGACGGCGAGGGTACCATGAAGAACATCTGCGTTAACACCGCATATGCTCTCGTTCCCTACATCATCGGTCAGGTTATCAACATTATCCTCTCCAACTGCCTGCTCAGAACTGAGTCAGCTTTCATCACATTCGTTTCTTACGTAACGATCCTCTGGACTGTGGTGCTGCTGATCTCCGGCATGAAGACAGTTCACCAGTATTCCATTCCCAAGACCCTGCTGTTCATGCTTATCACCATTCTTGCAATGGTTGTTATCCTTATTCTTCTGGTACTTCTGGTTTCCCTGTTCCAGCAGGTTTACGTGTTCATCTACTCGATCTACACAGAGCTGCTGTACAGATTCTCCAACCTTGAGCCTACAGCCCTGATCTTCATCTTTATCGGCGTTATCGCTGCTGTCATCGCGATCATTGTCGCAGCGTACACCGCTTTCGAGAAGCATCAGATCGCTAAGGAGCGCAAGAAGCTGAAGTCCTGACGAACAAGAACATTAGCGAGCCTGCTCCCCGGGATGGGGAAAAGGCGTAAATATAGTAAATGGTGGTGTAAAAATGCTACATATCCGCAAGAAAATACTTGTCGGTGCACTCTGCGCGAGCATGGTGCTTTCGGCAAGCCAGAGCGTTGCATGGTCTGAGAGCAACAGCATGACGGCAGAAGCGGGCAGCGCAGAGGCAGGTTCGGAAGAATCCGCCGCTGATACCGCGGAGGCAGAGACCTCCACTGCGGAGGCTTCCACTTCCGAGGCAGAGCCTGTGGAGGACGAGAAGCAGCCTATCCAGGAAGATGACGTTCTTGCTGAGTGCGAGCTTGCAGCTTCAAATGAGAATTTCGAGCTGCTGGTGAACACAAAGACCGGTCTGTTCGCATTCCGCACGAAGGACGGCGACCACATCTGGTGGAGCAATCCTTACAATGCAGACGACGATCCTGTTGCGAACAACTCCAAGAAGGAGGATCTCAAGTCCTCTCTCGTGATCAACGCAGTTAAGGTAACAGATACCGAGTCCCCGTCGACAACGGTGCGTTCCTGGAAAGACAGCGTAAATGCGATCGTTGAGACCGCAGACGATATCAGACCGGGTCTTACCGTTACAATGGTGGACAACGGCTTCCGTGCCGAGTACACATTCCCGAACGAGGGTATCACGATCCCTTATTACATAACTCTCGAGGGTGACTACATTCAGGCTTCCATCGCCGTGGACGAGATCACCGAGACCGAGAGCGATCCCGCTCTGATCCAGGAAAGCTCACGTTCCGTTGTTGACGTGAACCTGCTCCAGGATCTCGGCGCTGCTTTCTCTGATGAGGAAGGCTACATCATCACACCGGACGGCTCCGGCGCGGTGATCAACTTCAACAACGGAAAGAGCAAGGCAAACGAGTACACACAGCGTATCTACGGAAGAGACCTCGCAAAGAGCCAGGATATGGCTCCTGCAAAGACCGAGCAGGCTTACCTGCCGGTAATGGGTATCGTCAGAAATGACAACGCCCTGCTTGAGGTCGTTACCGAAGGTTCCGCGTACGCTACTGCGAGAGCAGCGGTTTCCGGACAGAAGTCCACAAGCTACAATTCCGCATGGTTCAACTTCCAGCTCCGTGCTACTGACACTTACTTCATGGGCGGTCAGAATGCTTCCGCGCTGAATGCTTACCAGGAGGACATAATCCCCGAGGACAGACTGACAGTCCGCTACTATCCTATAGTTAAGGACGACGTAAGCTACGTTGACGTGGCTAAGCGCTATCAGCAGTACCTCGTTGAAGAGAAGGGCCTCACCAAGAACGATAAGGAAGAGGCTCCCCTCTACCTCGACATCTGGGGCGGCACCGTAAAGGAGCAGTCGATACTCGGTTTCCCAGTGAAGCTTGAGACAGCGGCTACCACTTACGAGCAGGCAAAGCAGATCCTCCAGGAGCTTACAGCAAACGGTGTAAGCAACATCGTCGTTTCCTATGAGGACTTCAACGCGGCTGGTATCACGAGCCGAATCTCCAGCAAGGTGGATTATTCCGGCACGCTGGGCGGCAAGAACAAGTGGAACGAACTCAAGAGCTACTGCGACGCAAGCGGCATCATGCTGGCTCCGAGCTTTGACCTGATGAACTACGAGCGCAGCGGCAACGGCTACACCAAGACCGGCGCTTCATCAATCGCGATCACCAAGGCTTACGCTACACAGGGCGTTTACGAGCTGGCGTTCGGTACTCCGCACGACACACGCTCAAGCTGGTACATTCTCTCACCGTCTTTCTATGAGAGAGTTTACGGCGAGGTAGTTTCAAGCTGCCAGAAGGACGGCATCACAGCGATGTCCGTTGCAGAAGGCACAAATATGCTTTACAGCGACTACACCGCGAACGTTTCCAGATACACCTCCAGACAGCAGGCTGTCAATAACCTCATCAAGGGCTACGAAATGATCAACCAGAGCGGTATGACGTTCGTATCCGGCGCGGCTAACGACTACGCTCTGCCTTACGTTGACTATCTGAAGGACGTTCCGCTCTACAGCAGCAACTTCGATGTTTACGACTACGATATCCCGTTCTACGAGATCGTAATTCACGGTTACATTCCGTACACCACCAAGGCGAAAAACGCAAGTTCCAGCGCAGACGAGCTGTTCGTTTACTCTGTGGCTACAGGCACTCCGCTGCACTACGAGGTGATGTATCAGGATCCTAACGAGTTCACCGACTGCTCTTATGATGAGCTGTTCTACACTCACTACAGCGGCTGGCTGAACGACATGACGGCTGAATATAAGCTCATGCAGCAGTATGTGCTTCCTCTCACCGACGAGACCATCGAGGATTTTGAGATCACCGATGGAACTCATTACAAGACCACCTTCTCCGACGGCACAGTCGTTGAGGCGGACGTAAGCACCCTCCAGATCTGGGTCAACGGTACCGAGGTAAAGCTTTCCGATTTTGAACAGAAAGGAGCGACAACTGACTGATGAGTGAAGAACTTGAATTAAGCGGAAAGAGCGAGAACACCGCTCCCGCAGAGTCAGCTGCTGAACCTGCCGCAGAGCCGTCACCGGCTCCCGCACTGGTTCAGAGAGTGTCTGCTCACAATACGGCCGCCGCTGCTGCGCTCAATGCAGCAAACGAGGAGGTCGACATTCGCCGCAAGGGCGGTGAAAAGGCTCAGGTCAAGATCAAGACCACAAAGATCCCCTACGAGAAGAAAAAGGGTCTTTACGGCTACGGCTTCATAGCGCTCTGGTTCATCGGAACACTGTGGCTGTTCATCATGCCGGTACTGACCTCCCTGTGGTACTCGCTGTGTAACACCAAGCTGCTTGATAAGGCAGGCGCGCTTGAGGTAGGCATGACCTCCGCAGGTATCTACACCGAGTGGAACGGCTTCTACAACTTCACTAAGGCGTTTACGATAGATACCACCTTCCTTCCGAAGCTGGGTACGGCGCTCGGCGAGATCCTTCCGAACACCATCGTAATCATGATATTCTCCCTGTTCATCGCGGTTATACTGAACCAGAAGTTCAGAGGAAGAACGCTTGCAAGAGCGATTTTCTTCCTGCCGGTTCTTATCGCGACAGGTCCTGTAATCAGCGTTATCAACGGTGATATGACCTCCCAGGGCGTATCTGACGCAGCACAGTTCTCCACACTGTTCAAGACAGACCTTGTTACAGAGCTGATGGAGTTCCTGGGTATCTATAATCTGAACCAGACGTTTACAGACATCATTAAGGACATCACGTCCGGCGTACTGAACCTCGTATGGAACTCCGGTATCCAGATACTGATCTTCCTCTCCGCACTCCAGACCATTCCGCCTTCTGCAAAGGAAGCGGCAAGCATCGAGGGTGCAACCGCATGGGAGTTCTTCTGGAAAATCACTTTCCCGTACATCTCGCCGATGATCCTGTCTAACCTCGTATATACCGTTATCGACGCGTTCGTATCCACCGATAACGTCGTAATGGAATACGTTCTGGCACAGTCCAGGAACTGGGAGTACGGCTATTCCGCAGCGCTTGCGTGGATCTACTTCGCAATAGTAGGTGCGTGCCTCGGTATTATCTGCGTGATAATCAACCGGTTCGTTTACTACGAGAATGATTAAGGAGGTTAGAGAAGTGACAGATAAAGAATTTGAGCTCCCCACAGAGGGAAATAATGTTGCTGATCAGCCTGCTGAAAACGTAACATCTAACGAGTCCCTTGAGAGCAGCGCCGCAGCGATCGCGGACAGCTTCAAGCAGGACGAAAAGACGGTTGTTGAGCCTACAGCCGAAGCAATCGCAGAGACTATCGCTGACATCAACTCTGACGCAGCGGTTGCAGTAACTGCAATGCCGACCAAGGCACCCAAGAAGGAAAAGAAAAAGAAGGACGAGTACCGTGTGTCTAATTTTGACATCATTAAGAATTATCACAGGTACACGGCAAAGGAGAAGAAGCACTACAGATACCTGTTCTGGCATCGTATCGCCGCATATGTATGGCCGTTCTTCAGAGCAGTCATCATCTTCGGTCTGAGCTTCGTAATCCTGTATCCTATCCTTTACATGATCTCCACCTCTATCCGTCCCCAGGCGGAAATGAACGACCCCTCCGTAATGTGGATCCCCAAGACGATCCGCATGGAGAACTTCGTCGAGGTATGGAACGCGATCGACTACCCGGGCACTCTGTGGAACACGCTGATACTGAACATCGTGTCCTCTGTCCTCCAGGTAGGTACCTGCGCGCTGACCGGTTACGGTTTCGCGAGATTTAAGTTCAAGGGCAAGAATTTCTTCTTTGCACTTGTTCTGCTCCAGATCATCGTTCCTGTACAGATCATTCTTATCCCGCAGTTCTCTCAGTTCAGATATTTCGATATCTTCGGACTTTTCAACGCGCTGATGGGCGATTCCATCAACCTGGTTGATACGAACCTTTCGATGTACATACCGGCGCTCATGTGTAACGGTATCCGTGCGGGATTGTTCATCTACTTGTTCAGGCAGTTCTTCCGCGGACTCCCGAAGGAGCTGGAGGACGCTGCGTACCTTGACGGCTGCGGTCCGTTCAAGACCTTCATCAGCGTTATGGTACCGAATGCAGCAAGTTCATTCCTGACGGTATTCATCTTCTCCATCGTTTGGTACTGGAACGACTACTATGTATCCTCGATGTACTTCACAAAGGCGAACACGATTTCGCTGAAGATCGACGGTATCGCGAACATCATCTCCATGTACCTGACCGGTGAGGTCGGCGTTGCCTCCGACTACATCGTATGGATGGAGGCAGCCTGCCTGCTTGCTATCACACCTATCGTTATCATGTACATCTTCTTACAGAAGTACTTCACCGAAGGTATCGCAAGAGCGGGTCTCGCAAACTAATTCCACGGCAAAAGATTCAGCCCCGGGGACACTCGGGGCTGTTTATTTTCATTTGCGGGGAATACTATTTGCGGAGCTTACGGAAAGTATTCATTTGACACGAAAGAGGCAGTATGAAATTTGTTGAGATTTTCTCGGACGGTGCATGCAGCGGAAATCCCGGGCCTGGCGGCTGGGGAGCGATACTCCGCTGCGATGGCTACGAGAAGGAGATAAGCGGCGGGGAAGCGCACACAACGAACAACCGCATGGAGCTTACCGGGGTGATACAGGCGCTGTCTGCGCTGAAGTACCCGTGCAAGGTGAGAGTCACCACCGACAGCAGGTACGTTGTAGACGGAATTACAAAGGGGTGGGCGCAGGGCTGGAAGAAACGCGGCTGGAAGAAGTCCGACGGCAAACCCGCGCTGAATCCTGAATTATGGGAGCGCCTGCTTGAACTGTTGGCGATACACGATGTGGAGTTCGCGTGGATAAAGGGGCATGCGGGTCATGAAGAAAACGAACGCTGCGACAGGCTGGCAGTTGCACAGCGGGATATGTATTCGGGAAAATAAAGAAGTCCATTGCGGTTGAACGCAAGGGGTCAGGCTGTTGAAAACTAGAATTTAGCGGTGAATGTTCCGCTTATTGCAATCCCTAATCGGGAGTCAAGGGGGACGCGTCCCCCTTGCAGGTCAAGGGCGGAGCCCTTGTCGCCGTCAGGCGAAACCTCCGCACGGAGTGCGGCACTCTGCGCGCCGGCGCGCAGTAACTTCGCGCGGAAGCGCGGCTAAAAGCAAAGAAGCGCTAAAGGGGTGTGGGTCGGGGAGACAAACGAAGTTTGTCTGAGAAACGTAAGAGTTTTCCCCCACAAGCAACATATAAAATCTAGTCATGACTATCCTCCGAAACAGTCCGGTGGACTGTTTCGGAAGCACAATACACCGCTAAATTATAGTTTTTCCCAAAGTATACTTGCATTTTACTTTCGCTGTGATTTTTTTATTAAGCGCCACAATCACGGCTAACAGAATCCTGCCGGCGTGAGCGCAGGAAAATACAAAGCCAGTACATCAGTACACTGAGAAGAAGCTGAGGGATCATCAGCACCAGAGCGACAACCATACAGCCAGCCCCGCCGAATATCGCCGCTGAGATCAGCGAAACAGCCGTGCAGACTAAAATCACTATCAGAGTACCGCGCGCTTCAATGCGGGTGAGAATACTGTCCTTTCGAACAGCAATAAATCGGAACGGCACCAGTAAAACTACAGAAATTACCGCAGTAACAAGGAAAGACGCTCCGAGCGCCAGCAGCGATAAAGCTCCGTTTAATATCTCGCCGCCCAGCTGTGCCAGCGGTGTGAAATCTGTTCCGTCAACGTATATGCTTCCATCGGTCTGGAACTCCGGTTCTGCTGACGATATCCCAGCCGCAAATACGAACGCCAGTACGCACAGCACGACCTGTATCAGCGCAAAAACTACGAACCTCGCTAATGAACGATTTTTCATAATGCCACCCCCTTCCAGATTATATAATAACACAGCTCCCGTACTTTGTCAATTAAAAACATATTGACAAAACCGCTGTAAAGTGCTAAAATCAACTTGGCCGCCCAAACGCGGAATGATAACAGAAGGTGTAACAAAATGGCTATAGAAAAGGTAAGAGAATACTTCGCAGGCTGCGGAATGGCAGACCGCATACTTGAATTTGACAGCTCCAGCGCAACGGTGGAGCTTGCCGCCCAGGCGCTCAGCTGTGAGCCGCGCCGCATCGCTAAAAGCCTCTCGTTTATGCTAGGCGAGGAGCCGATACTTGTCGTAACGGCTGGCGACGCGAAGGTCGACAACGCAAAATACAAGGCTAAATTCGGCAAGAAGGCAAAAATGCTGACTCCTGACGAAGTAGTGCAGTTTATCGGACACGCGATCGGCGGAGTATGCCCGTTCGCAGTGAACGATGGCGTGACTGTATACCTCGACGAATCGCTCAAGAGGTTCAGCACCGTGTTCCCCGCCTGCGGAAGCAGCAACAGCGCGATTGAGCTCACCATACCGGAGCTTGAGGAGCACTCCGGCTTTACAGAGTGGGTAGACGTCTGCAAGGGCTGGGAGTAATGGCAGTTTTGTGCTGACCGATGTCCGTATAATTAATGCTGTTACGGAATAATTGTGCTATAATAAAGTTACAACGTTAATTCCAGGAGGGTATTATGGAACACATCAGACCTATCATTGCAGTTATGCTTTCGGCACTTTTGTGCGGTTGTACTCCCGCTGCCGGTTCGTCCGGGGACAGCCAGAGCCAGGCTGAATTCTCGCCGGAAAGCGGATTCGCGCTCGGTTCGGCGGTACCTTCACAGCCCGGCGGGATAACAGTTCAGTCGCTGGACGCTCCGACCGGCAAGAACCTTCCGGACGGCAACCCGCTTATTTCAAATGTTTTCTGCGCAGACCCCACCGCTGTGGAGTACGAGGGCAGGCTTTACATCTACGGAACAAACGACAATCAGCAGTACGAAGCGGTCGGAGCCGACGGAAAAAACACCTATGAGCATATAAAGTCACTGGTGATACTCTCCACTGACGATATGGTGAACTACACCTACCACGGTATAATCGACATCGCGGAAATATGCCCCTGGGCGCTGGCGTCCTGGGCGCCGTCGATAACCTCCCGCGTTGAGGAGGACGGCCTCACTCATTTCTATCTCTACTTCTCAAACAGCGGCTGGGGTACCGGAGTCATAACCTCCACTTCTCCAACCGGGCCGTGGTCAGACCCTCTCGGGGAATCCCTTTTGGACGGCAACACGCCGGGACTTAACGGGTGCAGTTCCCCGTTTGACCCGGGCGTATGCATCGACGACAACGGCACCGGATGGCTGGCTTTCGGAGGCGGCGACGGCGGCTCGCGCATAGTTAAGCTCGGCGACGATATGGTGAGCATCGACAGCGACATTGTGAAAATCCCATCTAAATTCAATTTCGAGGCAAGCGAGCTGAACTACATCAACGGAACCTATGTCTACACTTACAACAACGACTGGTCGAGCCACACTGACGGGTGGGACGTCGACGGCGTAACGCCTCCGCCGCAGTGCAGCATGTCCTACATGACCACTAAGACCCCGCTTGACACGGATAGCTGGGTATATCAGGATTATTACTTCAAGAATCCCGGCGAGTATGGACTTGAATACAGCAACAACCACACCCACCTGCAAAAGTACCAGGGTAAGTATTATCTGTTCTACCATGCGATGTATCCTCAGAAGGCGCTTGGAACGTACGGAGGATTCCGCAGCCTGTGCGTGAACGAAGCGCAGGTCGACGAGGAAAATGTAGTCATTGAGAAAGTCACCGGCGACAAGGCGGGAGTTTCCCAGATAAAGAGCCTCGACCCCTATCAGCCGGTACAGGCGGAGACCATCGCGGCATGCGCAGGCGCGTCCTACGCTCCTGCGGAGGGAAGCGGCAGCATGACGATCTCCTGCGGCGCTGAGAATGGCTCCGGCGCGTGGACGTGCGTCCGCGGCGCTGATTTCGGCGACGGCGCGAAGTACTTCGCGGCTAAGGTAAAGGGAACCGGAAGAGTCGACGTTTACCTCGACAATATCGAGGGAAATGCGGCGGCTTCCGTGGAGTTCAGCTCTGACGACTGGCAGGTCGTATACAACAGCCTGTTCTCCGAGGTATCCGGAACTCACGACGTGTTCTTCGTGTTCCCGGCTGGCTTTGATTTCGATTCCTGGCAGTTTGCATGACTGTAATATTTTTCGGCCGCTCTGTTTTTCGGGGCGGTCGATTGACTTTTTTAACGGTTTTTGCTATAATGTAATGTGAAATTGTGGTTTCTTACTGTCCGGAGGTCAGCCATGAGGAAACTAATCATCATAACATCAGCCGTAATGCCCGCAATTGCAGTGCTCTGTACCGCACTGTATCTCCGCGGAGGTCAGGACGTTTTCATGACTCTGGCGATAACCTTCGCGACGATATCCTACCATTTCATAATGCGGCTGATAGTCGGCGGTATCGTGAACTCCACAATGCACAATCGCGCCGATCTCTCCACACCATGGTTCCGCCAAAGGGACTGGGAAAGGAAGCTCTACAGGCTGCTCCGTGTGAAGAAGTGGAAGGGCAGAGTGCCGGCGTATCGGCCGGATTTCTTCGACCTGAGCAGGCACACTCCTGACGAGATAGCTCAGGCAATGTGCCAGGCGGAGATAACCCACGAGATAATACTCCCGCTGAGTTTTCTTCCGATATTTGCTTCAATATGGGTGGGAGCGCTCCAGGCGTTTGTTATAACCTCGGTAATATCGGCAGGGCTGGAGCTTGTATTCATCGTTACTCAGAGGTTCAACCGCCCGAGGATAATCAGAATGCTGGCGCATCGTCAGAACGCTCAGAAAAAAAGGAAAACGGAAAATGACAAACACAAAAAAATTCAGAAACTGCCTGCTGCTACTGACAGCAGCGATAATATGGGGCATGGCGTTTGTATCGCAGCAGGCGGGCATGGATTTCATGGGACCGCTGACCTTCAACGGTTCGCGAAACATCATTGGAAGCGTTATACTTGTCCCGGTGATACTTATTATACGCGGGCGTATTCCCAAAGCGGAGCGCAAACCGCTTCCCGTTAAGACCACCATCATAGGAGGTCTCGCGTGCGGCGCGGCGCTGACCATCGCCTCAACGCTCCAGCAGTATGGTCTGACGATGACCACCGTCGGAAAGGGCGGATTCATCACTACGCTGTACATAATCCTCACGCCCATACTCGGCATATTCATCGGCAGGAAGGCTCCGAAAGCAGTGTGGTTCTGCGCGGTTCTGGCAGTTGCCGGAATGTTCCTGCTGTGCGTGAACGGCGAGAGCCTTTCCATCTCGGCGGGCGACCTGCTCGTACTTGGAAGCGCTCTGGTGTTTGCAGTCCACATTCTCGTTATCGACCACTTCTCGCCCCTTACCGACGGCGTGATACTTTCCTGCATTCAGTTCGCGGTGTGCGGCGTGGTAAGTACGATCGGAGCATTCATTTTCGAGCAGCCCTCCTGGGAGCAGCTCGTCAGCGGAGCGATTCCGGTGCTTTACGCCGGCGTGCTTTCCTGCGGCGTTGGATATACCTTGCAGATCGTAGGTCAGAAGGGCGTCGACCCTACTGCGGCGGCGCTGATACTGTCGCTGGAATCAGTCGTGGCTACGATATCCGGATTTGTCGCCTATAAAATAGGTTTTCTCAGGACTGATCAGAGCATGAGCCCCCGGCAGATAATCGGCTGCGCTATTGTGTTTGCGGCTGTAATTCTTGTGCAGCTTCCGTGGGACAGGATAAGCCGGAAGCTCCGGAAAAATCAGAACGCGTAGTTCAGAGAAAAAAGCGGCGCAGACCCGACTGTATCTTTGTCAGATCTGCGCCGCTGGCTCTAGCCAAGTGCGAAATAATTCCGGTACTCAAACCGCGTGACCCGGTGATCCTGGGAAAGCGCCGCCGTGGAGATATCAAAGTATTGCATATCCTGCGCCCCTTCAACATAACGCCGTTTGTGGTAGCTGTTTGAGGAGTTCCACACGGTATCGACCCATATCTGCCTGCCGTCGATTACCGCCATATTCCAGGAATGCGACCGTTCGTCTGCGGTGGAGGTCTGCATGAAGCAGCGGCTTCCGGTAACAACGCTGCCGGAGGCGTTCGCGCACCATATCCCTTGAGCCTGGCAAAGCGCGGAGAACAGATTCGACCAGCCGAAGCACACCGAGCGGTGGTATTCCAGAACATGCTCAAGCGTCAGCATGTCGTCGGTCACGCCCTTTTCGGAGGCGTCCTTGTCGTAGTACATGTTCCGCGATACCCACTGTGAAATTGCGCGCAGCTTGTCATAGTCGCTGGTGATACCCGCGCATATCTCGTCGGAAAGCTCCCTGACCCGGCTGAGGACCTGCCTTGCAGTCTCGGGGTCGCCGGAGGACGTGATGTGCTGCATTACGCCCTCCTCCGGGAGCTCCAGCGGGGAAGCGGCGGCGCTCAGGTTTTCGTCTGCGGGAAGCTCAGCCCAGGAGAGCGGCGCGGAGCCGTCCGCGGTCATTTCAAAAACGTAGTCCATTATCGCGCCGCCGTCCAGCGACACCCGGATAATATAGTATCCCGGGTCGAGCGAGGACGCGTTCAGCGTGCCGGAAAAGCTGCTTCCGTTTTGGGTGAAGTCGTAGCTCGGGATCTGCTCAAGAAGGATATCCACCGCAGTTACGGGAGTTCCTTCATAAACGCCCGAATATCTGACGCTTCGCCCGCCGAACTCAAACTGTACGTGATGGAGCGGGTCGCCGGAGGTAATAAGCATGTTCGATGGGTGTTCCGGCTCGGTGGGTTCGGAATGCTCAGCGGTGTGAGGCTTGGAAGTGGTCTGGATTTTTTCAGTGGTTGTTTCCGGCGCGGAAGTCACGGAGGAAACGGCGGAATTCGGCTGAGCAGGCTCGGAAACCGCCGAGGGCTGAGCGGCTGTAATTTTTCCTGGTTGAATAGATGTTGAAAAAATCGTTTCCTCCGGTATGTCTGGGGATTCAGCGGTTAAGGCGGCAGGTTCGGCGGTTCCAGTCGGAGTTTCAGGCGGTGCCTCGGTCTGCGGGGCAGTTGTCACAGCTGCAGAACTGCCGGAGGTTTCCGGAGCAGAACTGGAGTCCGTGGAAACAGTCTGGGAAGGCATGACGAATTCAGGAACGCTGCTTTCGCTAACTGGGGGCTGATTCAGCAGCAGAGCCAGCCCGGCTATTCCGGCGGCAAGCACGCAGCAGCCGGATATAATTAATATAGTATATTTTTTCACGATGGCCTCCGGGGAAGTTGATATGGGAACCTCTAAAAACCGGTTTGAAAAGGGAAAATGGGTAGAGTGCGCCGAATGCGATGAAAGCCGACGAAGTAAGGCTGTATGCCTTACGAGGAGGTTTGAAGAAGCAGGCGGTGTGCTATACACATTTTCACTCAAACAAGGTTTTTAGAGGTGACCATAAGTATATTTTACCCCGGAAATCCGGATTTGTCAATATTTAGTTTTCGTCTATCGCGAGGGCGCCCTGGAATCCTCCCGCCGCGGGGGAAACGATGTCTGCGCCGATGATGGCTCCGTTTTCAACGAGGAGTTCCGCGTTGAGCGGAACCGGCGTATCACCGGAAAGCTCGTAGGTGTAGCGCTTGACGGTGTGCGCGCGGTACTTCCGCAGGTCGAAGCCCTGTTTGCGCTGGAGCGCGTTGTATTCCTCGTAAACGTCGTCGAATTCCACGGGAATACGCACGTTTTCAACGGCGGTGTGTGTGAATCCGGGGTCCCAGCCGAAGCTCTCTATGTAGGCTATGCGCTGTTTGTTGGTCGCGCCGGGTATCGAATCGGCTCCGCACCCGAAGCTGCGCGTCAGCGCCCAGAGCGCTGCTGCCGCGAATAGTATCAGCCCGGCGGCAAGCGGAAGCCGGGAGCGTTTCGTGTCGTTCTTCATAGTTCCTCCGTTCATATTACTGTAGGATTGCACAAAATTCAGCCTGGATTTTGTGTGTCCGCAGTCTCGGTTTGTCCTCAGATATCAATATATGACCATTGTGTGAAAAGAATACCGTAGATTTTGTTGTGTAATGCACAAATTAAACTGTGGCGTTTTGTTATAATCTCCAAAAATCGAGATGAAAGTTTCTTGAATGGCTCAAAATAGGGCTTTTTTTGTGCAATACCACTAGCAGAACAGACCGTTTTTTGTGGTTGTTTTGTAGGTCTTGGTTATTATTCATAAAGGGATTCAAAAATATTTGTTGACTTAGGCTCTTTATTTTTTCGCCGTATTTTGGTATTATATTAGTAGCGGAAAAGCTGATAGTTCCCTGCAAAGGGTTCAAAATAATTAAGTAATTCAGGAGGTCATTTCTAATGGCAAGCTTATCACTCAGAGGCATATACAAGCGCTATCCCGGCGGCGTTGTTGCCGTTTCCGATTTCACAATGAATATCAAGGACAAGGAGTTCATCGTACTCGTAGGCCCTTCCGGCTGCGGTAAGTCCACAACTCTCCGTATGATCGCAGGTCTTGAGGAGATCTCCGAGGGCGAAATGTTCATCGGCGACCGTCTCGTTAACGACGTTGCTCCTAAGGACAGAGATATCGCGATGGTATTCCAGAACTACGCTCTGTACCCCCACATGTCCGTTTTCGATAACATGGCATTCGGTCTGAAGCTCCGTAAGGTTCCGAAGGACGAAATCAAGAAGCTCGTTGAAGAGGCTGCTAAGATCCTCGACATCTCCCACCTGCTCGACAGAAAGCCGAAGGCTCTGTCCGGTGGTCAGAGACAGCGTGTAGCGCTCGGCCGTGCTATCGTACGTGATCCTCAGGTCTTCCTGCTTGACGAGCCGCTGTCCAACCTGGATGCTAAGCTCCGTGCACAGATGAGAACCGAGCTCTCCAAGCTCCACAAGAAGCTGGGTACTACATTCATCTATGTAACTCATGACCAGACAGAGGCTATGACCATGGGTGACAGAATCGTTGTTATGAAGGACGGCTACATTCAGCAGATCGATTCTCCTATCAACCTTTATGAGAACCCTGTTAACAAGTTCGTTGCAGGCTTCATCGGCTCTCCGCAGATGAACTTCATTCCTGCTAAGCTCATCATGGCTAACGGCAAGTACACCGTTGAGTTCGGTTCTGAGGACACCAAGACCTCCAGAGGCCGCAAGTTCTACGTTGAGCTGCCCTCCGCAAAGGCTGACAACGAGGGTCTGAAGTACTATGTAGACAAGGAAGTTATCCTCGGTATCCGTCCTGAGAACATTCACGACGAGGAGATGTTCCTCTCCACCGCTAAGACTGGTATGATCGAGGCTACTGTTGACGTAACCGAAATGCTCGGTGCTGAGACATTCCTGTACCTCACCTGCGAGGGTATCCCGCTCACCGCTAGAGTATCTCCGAGATGCACTGCACGTCCTCAGGATACTGTTAAGCTCGCTCTCGACCCGAACAAGATCCACCTGTTCGACGCTTCCGATGAGCACTCCCTGCTCAACTAATTGTTGAACAACAACATACGCTGACTGCGGCGCAGCTTTCGGGCTGCGCCGTTTTTGCAGTTTCTACGACATGCAGGAGGTGTATCATGACAAAGCTGAAATACGCCGGGCTTTGCGCCGCAGGGTTAGCCATGAATCTGGCATGCCTGCTGATCGACTCGTTTCTCGGTTCGACACTGGACTATGACATTCCTATGTATTTTTTTGTTGGCATATTGCTTTGCATAGGTTCCGGTTTTGCACATGCTGCGTTCATGAATATTATCAGAAAAAAGCTTGTCAGGCGGTCGAAATGGTACTTGCTGGCGGTGTTTGCAGCTCCGCTGTCGCTGAGCGCTCTGGCGGTTGTGGCTGCGTTTGTCCTGGACATGACAGTCTGGGCTGAGCGCAGCGGTTTTTTCAACTTTAGCCCGGCTGTTAGTATAGTTTTAATAGCTATTGGGGTCGCGGCGGTCACTTCGTACAGCGGGATAGCGACCTTGTGCGTTCAGCCGCTTTTAGGCGTCGCCGAACCAGACAAGGGTGAGGAACATGACAAATGAAAAACCTGAAATACGCCGGACTGTGTGCGGCGGGAATAGCCGTTAATTTCGCATGTCCGTTGATCGACTGGCTGTTCTGTTACGTATTTGACTTATTTTACACCGTTTCGATCGGCTTATTTGTTATTGTTGGCGCAGTACTTTGTATCGGTTCGGGATTTTTGCACGTCGCCTTTATGAACATAATCAGGAAAAGGCTCATGATGAGTTCGAAATGGTATTTCCTCACAGTATTTGCCGCACTAGTCGTGCTTTGCGGTTTGGGGATAATACTTACGTTTGCGTTCAGCGAAAGTATATGGGCTGGTTGGGACGGACTTGGCAAGGCGATGACGCTTTTTTTCTTCTCAATAGGAATCGGAGGCGTAGCGATAGTCAGCGGGATATCAACATTGTGTATTCAACCGCTTTTAGGTGTCGCCGAACCTGACAAGAATGAGGAACGTGACCAATGAAATACCTGAAATACGCCGGGCTGTGCGCCGCCGGATTTTTTACCGAATATCTGCTGAGCGTGGTGTTTTCTGCGTTTGTAACTCTATTGGTGCTGTATCCTGCCGCAGCTATTCCACGTGGTATACTATCAGGAAAATTGCATGTGTTTTATACTAAAAGGATACGTAATGAGCTTAGCATGCCGTTGGTGGTGTACTGTATAACTGCACTGGGGCTTCCGGTGCTGGCGGGAGCCGCAGGAGTCTATATAAACATATCAGCGCCGGAGCTGTTAACGCCGAACATAAGCAGCATGGAAGGAAGCTACGCAGGTTTGGTGAAGCTGCTGATTTTCGCGGCAGTACTCGTGAACACCATCATCATAACCGCAAGCGGAGCGTATAACGTGTATAAGGAGCAAAAAAATGAACAACAAGGTTGAACAGCTTATAAATAACATCGAGCGCTCGATAATCGGAAAGCGCCCGGTAATAGAAAAGGTAGTCTGCGCAATGCTTGCGGGCGGTCACGTGCTCATCGAGGACGTCCCCGGAGTTGGCAAGACCCTGCTCGCGGAAACGCTTGCAAAGAGCGTTTCGGGAAGCTTCGGGCGCATTCAGTTCACGCCTGACCTCATGCCATCGGACGTTATCGGCTACACGGTGGTGGACATCAACACGGGTAAGGGAAGCTACAAGCCGGGCGCGGCGATGTGCAACTTTCTGCTTGCAGACGAGATAAACCGCGCCTCCCCGAAGGTGCAATCCTCGCTGCTGGAGGCGATGGAGGAGCTTCAGATAAGCGTCGACGGCGAGACGCACCAGCTTCCGAAGCCGTTCATGACCCTCGCAACGCAGAACCCGATAGAGACTTTCGGCACGTATCACCTTCCGGAGGCTCAGCTTGACCGCTTCCTCATGCGGATATCGGTGGGGTATCCCGACCGCGCCGCCGAGATGAAAATGCTGGAGGTCATGCCGCAGCGCCAGGAAACTCAGCCGGTGATGTCGCTTGAGGAGCTGATGGAGCTTCGCCGGCAGGCGGCGCAGGTGAAGGTCGCGGATAACGTCAAGGCTTACATACTGTCGCTGGTGACTGCAACGAGATTCCTACAGCAGGTGAAGCTCGGAGCAAGCCCGCGCGGCTCCATCGCGATGTTCCGTGCGGCTCAGGCGATGGCTCTGATGAACGGCAGGGACTACGCGACCCCGGACGACGTAAAGGCAGTCGCGATTCCGGTGCTGGCTCACCGTATCGTGCTGGCTTCCGGGCAGACGGACTACGGCGCGCCGCAGGACATCGTTGCTGAACTTCTTTCAAACACTCACATTCCGATGTAAATAAAAAAGGTGGGGCGTAACGCTCCACCTTTTGCTGTATGCTAGTTTGTCAATCAGGCCTCCGATATGTCCAGAACCCTTGAGATACCGTCCTCGGTCTGCTCGAAAAGGAATCTGAGATTACGCTCGCCGAAATCCGCTGTGAGCGCATTTTCGCTCTCAGTGAAAGGAGTTCCGTTCTGGTACAGGAACCCCGCTGCGAGAAGCCTGTGGTCGCAGTAGAATCCGCTGATTATCTCGATATACTGCCGCAGGAACGCCGTGCTGTCCACCGGGGCAAAGATATCCTCGGGAAGTCCGGAAATCGTCACCAGTGCGGCGCCGCCGTCGTAGGGGCATCTGTAGTAGCAGAGGTTCTCGTGTGAAACTCCGCAGGAGATCATCGCAAGATCGTGTCCGTTGTGGACTTCGTCCAGCATGAACTTCCCGGTCTGGAACTCCGGAAGCTCCGGCAGGAGCTTCTTGACTCGTCTGGAGACAGCCGTGGAGCTTTCCGGCAGACCGCTCTCGGTGTGCGCCCAGCTCCAGAGCCAGGTGTTCTGTATCTCGGATTCAGAGCCGAGTATTCCTGCGCGGAATTCCCGCTCGCCGAAGCGTATCATGCCCTTCATCGGGTCAAGCCCCCAGGAGTTGTCGGCGATTATCTGCTCACCTAAACGGTTCTGGCAGAGGATAGCCCGCCCCGCCGAAAGGGAAAGCATGTCAAGCATGTTGGTCTTGTCGAAATAAACCGGGCATTCAAGCACCGAAAAATTGTTCATAATTACTCTCCGATATTTATATTCTGACCGAATTTGCGCAGAATGTCGCGCATAAGAACCTTGTCGATCTGGTACATTTTAGTGTGTCCGTGCGGGAGGTCGTCCACCCGCAGCTCGAATCTCATGTAGATTTCCGAGAGGTCGTCAGTATACCAGAATGTGCAAAGCAGGTAGCGATCCTTTGTCGCGTAGTAGTTCACTGGGGAAAATCCCAGCACGGCGCGGATATCCGCGTCAAGAAGCTGTTCGGCTTCCGCGACCTTCATCGGCTCGAACTGCACTTTTTTCGTCCTCGGGAGGCTCTCCGCGCGCTTTTCCTCCTCGGTCTTGAGAATTTTCTTTTTAAACAGTCCGAACATACGGCACCGCCTTTCTCACATGCTACAATTATACTATATTCCGCCGGGATTGTCAATACAAAAACAGCGCACCGGGAGGAGTGGTGCGCCGTCAGTTATGTCGTAAATCTGTGCTCAGCCAGCGCCGAGACCCTCGGACATTCTCTCAATGAACTCATGATCGCGCAGGGGTCTGCCGTTGAAAATGCCCTCGATTAGGTCGATTTCGGAGCCGCCTATCGCCGTCAGGTCGGATGGGCTGTCGACGTCCTTCGCGCATACCGCGATACCCTTGCTGTGCGCCTTCTTTATCAGCGAGCGCACGAATCCCGAGGACACGCTGTCGCCGCTGAAGCGGTCGGCGCGTATCTTTACGGTCTTGACCGAAGCGTTGCTGAGCGGAGCGTCCGTGAAGTAGCCCATACCGGTGTCATCAGCGATGATGTTCATTCCCATGCGCGAGAGCGCCTGGAGGTAGATACCGCCGCTGGTGAGGGTGCCTTCCGCCTCGGTGACGGAAATGCTTATCGCGCTTGGCGGCAGGGAATACTCAAGCAGTGTGCTCTGGAGCACGTCAACGGAGATTTCGCTGTTGAGGATATTCTCAGGCATTTTGAAGCTCACGCGGAACTCCGGATAGCCCTGCTCGCGCACGGAGGCGCAGAAGCTGCATATCTTGTCGCAGGCGAAGCGGTAGAGCTGCCGCGAGTAACCGAGCTGGTCGATTATCGGCAGAAATCTGCTGCGCGGCACGGTCATATCTTCATTGCCCCAGAACAGCGTAGCCTCGCAGCAGTGGAGCCGTCCGGTCTTCATCTCAAGCACCGGCTGATAGAGGTAGTAGAACCCCTTGAAGCCGTTCTCGGCGGCGTCGGTGATGAGCTTCTTTACCATGCGGTTGTCAGTGAGTGCGTCCTCAAGTCCCTCGGAGTAGCACACGGCGTCATCGCTGAGATGTTCCTTTGCGAGGCGAAGGGTGTGAGTAGCAGCGCTGACAACGGTTTGGATATTCTCCGCGTCGTGCGGGTAGATCGTGAATCCGGCATAGACGCGGATATGATGTTCGTTATTGTGGAGATACCATGGCGAATGGAATTTCGTCAGCACCGCCTGGGCGAACTGCCGCGCTTCCTCGCGCTGGATACCGCTGAGCGATATGAACAGAATGTCGCTTGAGAAGCGGTAGACCTTCTTCTGCGAACTGCACGGGAGCGCAAGGATATACTCCGCGCAGCTTTTCAGGATATCGTCGGCGTATTCGAAGCCGTATATTTCGGAAATGCTCTTGAGGTTGGAGAATTCCACAGCGATGACAGCGCCGCTGCGGTTTTCGGAGATCTCCTCGGTGAAGTCGCGCTCGAACATGCTGCGGTTCGGCATTCCGGTGCCTACGTCGTAGTATGCGAGGCGCTCAAGCTTGTTCTGGGAGTTGCGCAGCTCTTCCTCCATGAACATTTTGTAGATAACTGTGGAAAGAAGCTGGGTCAGGGATTTGAGCAGGCTGCGTTCGCGGCTGCTCCATTCGCGGTCCGTGGTGCGGGAGGTGTAGAGCAGCACTCCGCGGTTGGAGCCCTGGTCGTAGGTGCGGGCGAGTACGCAGCTAAGGTTTTTGCGTTCTCTGTCCATGCCGATGGTGCGGAGATCCGTGCATACTATACCGCTGTAATCCAGCTCGTCGCGGATATCCTGCTTGCAGGTGAAATTGACAATTATCGGGAGCACCATGCCGGTGCGGTCGAGCTTATAGGCTCTTCCGGAGCTCTGCTCATCGGTGCAGAATTCGATCTCGGAGAGGTCGAAATGCTCGGTCATGAGCAGCGTGATGTTCTTGATCGCGGTCTTGGTGTCGGGGCTTTGCAGGAATATCGAGTAAACGCCGTTCACCATTATCTGATCCTCAAAGTTCTGACCGAGGAGCTTGTTTGCATTCTGGGAGGTCTCCATCTCGTCGACAAGTGCAACGTAGGAGTTTGCAACGCTGGAAATCGTGTGCACCATAGTATCCAGAAGCTGCGCGTTGTTATCGACGATATCCTGATCCTCGCCGGTGATGAGCCATGTTCCGATGGTCTGGTGACGTACGCGGATACTCTTTTTGCGCTGGTAGTCCATCTTGTTCAGGTTGATTTTCCTGTCCTGACCCTTGGGGAGGATAACCGCGCCGTCGTTGTCGGTTATCGCGGAGAACAGCCCGCTCGCCTGGGAGAGCGGCTGCTGAATGCGCACTAGGTAGTCCTCGCCGAGAATATCCCGCAGCGTATACGTGGACTGGTCGTTTATCTTCACGGAGTGCTTGCTGCGGTAGCGGCGCATTACGATGTCCTCGCCCTCGCAGTCGAGGTAGTCGGTGACGTTGAACATCATGCCCTCGATGAATTCAAGGGGGCTTCCGCTGCGGTGGACCTTACCGGTGATATAGAACCACTGGTAGTCGCCGCCGTTATTGAGCCGCGCGTGGAGCTTTATTTCATCTGCGGTTCCTGCCGTGACCTGCGCTATTACCTCGCAGAACGGCTGGTAATCGTCCGGGTGAACAACGTCGCCCATGATTATAGTATCCCCTGCGGAACCTATCGGGTTTTTTCCCGCGAGTATCCGGGCAGGGAAGCCCTGTTTGAAGCTCATCGTGAAGGCAAGGTTGCCGCTGCTCTCAATGGCGCGCAAGAGCGGCTCTGGATCGGCAAGCGCGGGTGTGGTGGTGCGCGCAGTCAGCTGAACCGGGCGTTCGCTGATTATCGGAATGGGGTCTGCGGGTCTGCGTTCAGACGTCCGCTTATTCTGTGCTGTCAAGTTTATCACCTCATGGGCATTGTTAAATAATTATCAACCAGTCCGTGTTATATAACGCTTGTTTTCTATCAAGTACATTTTACCATAAAACATTTAACGTTTCAAGCCTTTTTTTGTGCTTTTTTCAGAATTTCACACAAATTTCAGAATAGCTAAAGTAAATTAAGTAAATTTAATCTAGCTACTTCACAAGAAAAGCGGGTCAGAGCTGCGGACTGGCCGCAGCCCCGACCCGTAAAAATGTCGGTGCAGAGTAAATATATGCGGATATCGTCATGGATATGTCAATTCTACATGGCTGATCGCTGCTTATCGCTTTTTGTATCCGCCGAGGTAGTTCATCTGATCATCAAAAAGATACAGCATATCGCCGTCTATCACCAGGCAGAAGTCTTTGTTTTCCACTGGTGAGTTAGCCCAGTAGAAAACAGATATATCAGCGGGCGCGGCAGCGTTCTTAACGGCGTCGTAGCGCTCACCGTCGGCGGTCAGCCAGCCCTGCGGGGAGCGCACGATCACCCAGGCGCCGCCTGCCGAGGGATTCCCGCGGTCGTCATCAGGTTCATATGTGGCTTCCCAGGAGATGGATATTTCCTCGGTGGAGTCACAGCAGTCCAAGGTTTCTGCCCACGAATCCTCGGTGGAGCTGCTGTTATCGCTGGTGGTATTTCCCGACGTGTCGATTACGCCGGATTCCGGATTGGGGCGTTCATTGTCGACCAGAGACTCGTCGGTGGAATCTTCAGGTGCTTCATACGTAACCGGAACGAATTCGTTCGCACTGCCGTCCGGAGCAAATGCCGGATTGGTGTGCCCCTTGTTGGTGGAATCAGAAATTGAATCCGCCGCGCCTTCGGCCGGTACAGCCTCTGCCGACTGTTCGGGTATCGGTGCGTCGCCGGCTCCGGGGTTTTCATTTTCGTATCTGTTATCGTTGTATATAATGCCGTCTGTACCTGCGATTCCGTTGTCGAAACCGTATGCGTCGTCTGCCGGAGCCTCGTCTGCCGGAGCCTCGTCTGCGGCTGCTTCCTCGGCGATATCCTCTGCGGAGCCAGCCGTGGCCGCGTTCTGTATCATCGAGAATTCCGGAGCGGCAGTTTCATTGCCAGCGATTTCTGCGGCTGACGCCGATGAATCGGCAATAGCACCGGAAGATATCATTACATTGGAAGCCTTAAGAGAGGGAACGAGATTCACCGCAGCAACGGTGATAGCCGCGCATGCCGCGACTGCTCCGCCGATGTACGCGATACGGCGCAGCGGGAGCGGTTTCTTAGGCTCCTCAAGCGGCTGAGCAGGAGCGTCCGGGTGCTCCTGTAGCTCCTTCAGGACTGCCGCCTTCATTCTGTCGATAGTTTGTCTGTCGGGGTTCATGTTTTCCGCTGACTTCTTATATTCTTCGCTGAATTTCATCAGAAAACCACCTCCCCTGCGGGTTCTGCGAATTCACTCAGCAGCGGCTTCAGCAATTTGCGCGCGCGGCTGAGCTGTGATTTCACGGTAGATTCACCCGCGCCGACCGCGCTGCTTATCTGCGCGACCGACATGTCCTCAAAGTAGAACAGGTGTATCACCGTGCGGTATTTTTCGGGCAGCTTCATCACCGCGTTCATCACGGCGAGCCGCCTTTCGGTTTTTTCGAACTGCTCCTCGCAGCAGGAAGCCATCGGCTCGTTGTCCGGGTCGTCAAGGTTCTCGGTCAGTTCGCCGCGGCTTCTGTGGCGGTTCCACGCGGAGCCGGCGACGTTCTTGGCGCAGTTCACGGCGCACCGGATAAGCCATGCCTTCCGGTGTTCCTCGGATTCGTATGTCAGTCCTGTGCGGAAGTACCTCAGGAATACGTCCTGGGTGATGTCCTCGGCGTCGCTTCGGTCGGCAAGGCGCGCGAAAGCGATCCTATACACCATTGGCATATAGAATTCCATTACCTCCTCGAAGTTTTCCGCAGCGCAGAGCGATAGTGTCAGCATATCATTTCTCCGTCGGATACGGGCTTACGTCCGTATGAATTCATATATAATACCGTGCAAACAATTAAAAGGTTGCAATTTGCACAAATTTTTTCAGATTATTTTGTTCACAGCGACTTTACCCCGGACTGCCGTAAGCAGCGGCTGAGTCATCATGCTGACCGGTTCGTCGGCGTAGAGTGTGAAATCGGCGTCCTTGCCGGGCTCCACGGAGCCTATGCGGTCGGAAACTCCGAGTATCTCGGCGGCTGTGATGGTGATCCCGCGGAGCGCTTCCTCACTGGAAAGTCCGCCGCGGACTGCAAGCGCCGCAGTCAGCGGAAGGTACTGTATCGGGGTCTCGGGGTGGTCGGTGCAGAGCGCGAAGCGAAGTCCGCTTCCGGACAGCACTGCGGGGGTGGAGATGTCGTGGTTTGCAAGCTCGGGCTTGCCGCGGTCGCCGAAAATCGGGCCAAGGACTATCGCAGGGCTGTCCTCCGCGAGTTCGTCGGCGATGAGGGCGCCGTCGGTGCAGTGTATCAGCACGTAGTCAAGACCGAACTCGTTCGCGAGGCGCTGCGCTGTGAAAATATCGTCGGCGCGGTGGCAGTGGAAGTGCGCCTTGAGCGGGTGCTCCTTGTCGAACAGTGGAAGGAGTGCTTCGCACTTGATGTCAAAATCCGGGCGGGATATTTCGTCCTCGGTGCCTTTCAGGCGCTCGTATTCCGCGATATCTTCGCTGTAGCGTTTCGCCTTGATGAGCTGTTCGCGGATTATCGCAGCGGTAGCCATTCGTGTGACCGGGGTCTCGTCGCGGTCGTTGTAGGTGTTCTTGGGGTTCTCGCCGAGGGCGAATTTAATGGCGGCTGGGGATTTGACGATCAGCTTGTCGACCCGCTTGCTTCCCCAGGTTTTCATTATAATAAAAGAGCCGCCTATTGGATTCGCGGAGCCTACGCCGGTACACACTGAGGTCACGCCGGCGTTCACGGCGTCCTCGAAGCACCTGTCCATGGGATTCACGCTGTCTATCGCGCGGAGGTGAGGCGTGGAGGGGTCGGTGTCCTCGTTGCCGTCCTCGCCCTCGAAGCAGAGCGCGTCGTTCCACATGCCGAGGTGGCAGTGAGCGTCGATGAATCCGGGGTAAAGGGTAAGCCCCTTTCCGTCGACGACCTCCTCGCCGTGGACGGGAGAATAGTCGCACATATTGCCGACCTTTGTGAATACTCCGTCCACGCAGCGGACGAATCCGCATTCGCTGTCGTAGTATGCGTCCTTTGACATTGAAACTATTTTAACGTTGATTACTACCATTATTGTCCTTTCATTCTGGGTTCGTTGCTTTTTAGAGATAGTTCTGAAACAGTCCGCCGGACTGTTTTGGAGGAGAGGCGTTCGTAATATTATTTGCGGCATGTGGGGGAAAACTCTTGTTTTCCCCCACACCCCTTTAGCGCTTTTTAAGTTTAACTGCGCGCCGGCGCGCAGAGTAGCCGTGCTCCGCACGGAGGTTTCGCCTGACGGCGACGAGGGCGCTGCCCTCGACTCGCAAGGGGGACG